>Ga0070658_10000352_pt1 | contig 39855 bp, 36 predicted proteins | sample KBSC13metaG_FD_64664 | JGI IMG/M metagenome (GOLD analysis project Ga0070658, IMG submission 64664) | Corn rhizosphere microbial communities from Kellogg Biological Station, Michigan, USA - KBS C1-3 metaG | ecosystem: Host-associated > Plants > Roots > Rhizosphere > Soil ... | reverse complement strand
GTCCTGCAGCACGGCACCCCGGACGAGGTCGTCGTGGGCGTCGGCCCCGGTCCCTTCACCGGCCTGCGGGTGGGGATCGTCTCCGCCGCGGCGTACGCCGACGCCCTGGGCCTGCCGATCCGCGGCGTCTGCTCGCTCGAGGGCCTGCGCGCGCCCTCGACGGCGGCGGTCACCGACGCCCGGCGCAAGGAGGTCTACTTCGCGGTGTACGACGAGACCGGTCGTCGCGTCCACGGGCCCGACGTCGGCAAGCCCGCCGACGTCCGTCCGACGCTCACCGTCCCGCGGATCGTGGGAGACGGCGCGGTGCTCTACGGCTTCGCGACCGCGGAGGAGCCGAGGTACCCGTCGGTCCTGCTGCTCGCGACGTCGTCCGAGGCGCTGCCGCTCACGCCCCTGTACCTGCGCCGGCCCGATGCCGTGGAGATGGCCCGGCGGTGAGGCTCTGGCTCGACGCCTTTCCGCGCGACTGGGACGCCGCGCTGGAGGCGACGGTGCGCGGCAGGGTGCCGACGGTCGTCTACTACCCAGGCGCCCGGCGCGACGGCGGCTCGGACGGGACCTGGCTGCGGATCACCCCACCCGCAGGCGAGCCGTGGACCGGCGTCTTCTCCTCCGACAACGTCCCCGGCCGGCTGAACCTCGTCGCCTCGTGGCCGGACCCGTCCCGGCTGTTCGTCGCCGCGGGCGGTCCTCCGTACCTCGTGTCCGCGAGCGACCCCGACGACTGGGGCCGGCTCGACGTGGATGCCCGCGGCTTCGAGCCGGTGGCCGGGCTGGCGGTGCTGCGAGACGCGTCGTTCCTCACCGCCTACGACGCCCGGGGCATCGCCTGGACGAGCGAGGTCGGTGACGCCGAGTGGCTCGGGGTGCTCGACGACGAGATCCACCTGCGGACCTCCGACGAGCTGATCCGGGTCAGGGTCTCGGGCCGCACCACCCGCGAGCCGCTGTCGTGGTGACCCTGGAGCGGTTCCGCTGGTGGCACATCGACGAGGTGCTGCCGATCGAGCGGACGCTCTTCCCTCCGGAGCCGTGGACGGCACACCACTTCTGGTCCGAGCTCGGGCAGACCGCGACCCGGCACTACGTCGTCGCCGTGTCGGACGGGGCAGTCGTCGGGTACGCCGGCCTGTGCGACTACCCGGACGAGGCGTTCGTGCAGACGATGGCGGTCGCCGGGCCCCACCAGCGGGCAGGGGTGGGCGCGCAGCTGCTGGAGGACCTGCTCGCCGAGGCCGGGCGACGCAAGCAGTCGCGGGTGCTGCTCGAGGTGCGCGCGGACAACGCGGCGGCGCAGCGGCTCTACGCGCGCTACGGCTTCGTCAGGAGCGGGGTCCGGCGCGGCTACTACCCCGGCGGCGTCGACGCCTGGGTCATGGAGCGCGGCTGACGTCCCACCGGGCACCACGAGCTCGGACGCAACGGCAACGACCACGCACGGGTCCACGCACGGGTCCACGCACGGGTCCACACTCAGCGGCTCCGTCGCTTGTGCTGAAGCACCAGGGCTGTTGCAGTTGCGTCATGCCTCCAGACCTCCTCGTCCACGTCTGGCGGGCAGAGGCCCGCTTCGGCCAGGCCGCGACCCTGATCCGCTGGCTGCACGACGAGGTGCTCCCGCGCGCTGTCGCGACCGAGCGCTGTGTCGGCGCGGAGGGCTTCGCGGGTGACGACGACCATCGGGTGGCGCTGGTGACGCGCTGGTCGGACCTCGACGCCTGCGAGGCGTGGCGCGTCGGCCCGCACAGGCAGATCTGGCGTGAGCAGGAGGAGCTGTGGTGGGAGCTGGCGGCGGCGAGGCGCCTTGTTCGCTGAGGGCTGGCACTCACCCTCTTGAGTGCTAAGCACTCGAGGGGTTAGAGTGCCAACCGAGAGCAGCGCCCGACCCCCGCGACGGCGAGCGGTGCACTCTCCACGTAGGACAGACCAGTTCCTGGAGGAACAGTGACCACTGCGACCAAGGTCGCCATCAAGCCGCTCGAGGACCGCATCGTGGTCCAGGCGGTCGAGGCCGAGACCACCACCGCGTCCGGCATCGTCATCCCCGACACCGCCAAGGAGAAGCCCCAGGAGGGCACCGTCCTGGCTGTCGGCCCCGGCCGCTTCGAGGACGGCGCCCGCGTGCCGCTCGACGTCAAGGTCGGCGACAAGGTGCTCTACAGCAAGTACGGCGGCACCGAGGTCAAGTACGGCGGCGAGGAGTACCTCGTGCTGTCCGCCCGCGACGTCCTCGCGGTCATCGAGTCCTAAGCACCAACCCGATCAGCGCCCCGGACCCCACTGTGACTGTCACGCCGGGGCCGGGGCGCTGACGCTTTCCCCGGAAGGGAACCCAACTTGAGCAAGTCCCTGACCTTCAGCGAGGACGCCCGGCGCGCGCTCGAGCGCGGCGTCGACACCCTCGCCAACGCCGTGAAGGTGACGCTCGGCCCCAAGGGCCGCAACGTCGTCATCGGCAAGCAGTACGGCGGCCCGACGATCACCAACGACGGCGTGACGATCGCGCGCGAGATCGAGCTCGAGGACAAGCTCGAGAACCTCGGCGCGCAGCTCGCCAAGGAAGTGGCCACCAAGACCAACGACATCGCCGGTGACGGCACCACGACCGCGACAGTGCTGGGCCAGGCCATGGTCCACCAGGGCCTCAAGGCCGTTGCCTCCGGCGCGAACCCGATGGGCGTCAAGGTCGGCATCGACAAGGCCGTCGAGGCCGTCAACGAGGCGCTCCTCAAGGCCGCCACGCCGATCGAGACCCCGGCCGAGATCGCTGCCGTCGCCTCCATCTCCGCCCAGGACCCGCGGGTCGGCGAGCTCGTCGCCGAGGCCATGGACAAGGTCGGCAAGGACGGTGTCATCACCGTCGAGGAGAGCAACACCACCGGCCTCGAGCTCGAGCTCACCGAGGGCATGCAGTTCGACAAGGGCTACATCAGCCCGTACTTCGTGACCGACCCGGAGCGGATGGAGGCCGACCTCAGCGACGCCTACGTCCTCATCAACAACGGCAAGATCTCCGCGATCGCCGACCTGCTGCCGATCCTCGAGAAGGTGCTGCAGTCGGGCAAGCCGCTGCTCATCATCGCCGAGGACATCGACGGCGAGGCCCTGTCGACGCTGGTCGTCAACAGCATCCGCAAGACCCTGAAGGTCGCTGCGGTGAAGGCCCCTGGCTTCGGTGACCGTCGCAAGGCGATGCTGCAGGACATCGCGATCCTGACCGGCGCCCAGGTCGTCAGCGCCGAGGTCGGTCTCAAGCTCGACCAGGTCGGTCTCGACGTGCTCGGCACCGCCCGCACGATCACCGTGACCAAGGACACGACGACGATCGTCGAGGGTGCCGGCACCCGCGAGGACGTGCAGGGCCGCGTCGCGCAGATCAAGCAGGAGATCGAGAACAGCGACTCCGACTGGGACAAGGAGAAGCTCCAGGAGCGTCTCGCGAAGCTGGCCGGTGGCGTCGGTGTCATCAAGGTCGGCGCCCACACCGAGGTCGAGCTCAAGGAGCGCAAGCACCGCCTCGAGGACGCCATCTCCGCGACCCGCGCTGCGGTCGAGGAGGGCATCGTCCCCGGCGGCGGCGCCGCGCTCGTGCACGCCGTCAGCGCGCTTGACGGCGACCTGGGCCTCACCGGCGACGAGAAGACCGGCGTCGCGATCGTGCGCGTCGCGCTCGACGAGCCGGCGCGCTGGATCGCCCAGAACGCCGGCCTCGAGGGTCGCGTCGCGGTCAACCGGATCCGCGAGTCCGAGGGCAACGTCGGCCTCAACGCCGCCACCGGGGACTACGTCGACCTGGTCAAGGCCGGCATCGTCGACCCGGTCAAGGTGACGCGCAACGCCGTCCGCAACGCCGCTTCGATCGCGAGCATGCTGCTCACGACCGAGACGCTCGTCGCGGACCTCCCCGAGGAGCCGGCCGACGCCGGTCACGGCCACAGCCACGGCGGCCACGGGCACTCGCACTAAGCCCACCGCCAAGGCAGCAGCGTCCACCGCCAAGGCAGCTTGCGCAAAGGGGCCCCTCCTCGCGGAGGGGCCCCTTTGCGCGTCCCGGGACGACGGGACACCGCCCTCAGGCGCCCGGGACACCGGCGCGGCCACTCTCTCGGTACTTCCCGGCCGCAGAGCGCGGTCGCCGCCGCAGAGAGGCTGCTCCGATGTCCGTCACGATCGATCGTCCTGCCCCGTCCGTCGCCGTCCCGTCGGCTCCGCCCGAGAGGGGTGCGCGCCTTCGGCGGCGGGCCGCCGCGGGCAGCTTCCTGGGCGCGGCCGCCATCACCATGGCCGGCATCCTCACCACGCCGTTCGAGGGCAAGGCCGGGGAGGAGGTCTACCTGCGGACCCTGGCCGCGCACCCGAAGCAGGCCGTCCTCGCCGCCACGCTCCTGCACTTCGGCTACCTGCTCTTCGTGCCGGCCGCCTTCGTCATGGCCCGGCTGGCGCGCCGGGGGGCCCCGAAGCTGAGCGGTGTCGGCCTCGTCCTCGTGGTCCTCGGCTCGGGCCTCTCGGGGCTGCTCGTCACCGACGTCTACGACCTGAGCATCGCGCGGCACGTGGGCGCCACGGCCGGCGCGCCCATCTCGAACATGAAGGACGTGCCGGGCGTCGGCCTCGCTCTCGTCTCGATGGCAGCGCTCACGTCGCTGGGCATGATCCTGGGCCTGGTCCTGCTCGCCGGCGCGCTGCGGCGGGCCCGGCTCGTCCCGATGTGGCCCTCGATCGCCCTGCTCGTCGGCTTCGTCTCCGCCTTCGGGGCGCACGACATGCTGCGCACCTCCGCCGGCTTCGCCGCGGTCTGCGTCGCCCTGGCCTACCTGGGCCTGCGGGTGCTGTGGCTGGGCGACGACCGCTTCGAGCGCGGCTCCGACGCGAGGAGCTGATGACCCTGGCGCACCCCTGGACGGACCTCCGCAAAGCTCCGCGCGGAGGTCCCTCCGGGCGTCAGAATCCGCACGTGCAGCCGAGCCGGTTCCTCCGCTGGGCACCCACCGCTGCGCTCCTGCTGGCGGGCGTCGCGGTCATCGCCGCGCCTGTCTCGCTCCTGCTCTACCTGTCGCAGCGCGACCACCCGGGCGTGCACTACCTGTTCGGCGACTACACCGCCGGGCTGCTGTACCCCGTCGTGGGCGCCTACCTCCTCCGCCGCCGGCCGGACAACCGCGTCGGCTGGGTCTTCGCCGCGACGAGCGTCGTCGGGATCAACGGCCTGGCCGGGCAGTACGCCGTCGCCGCGGTCCAGGTGCACTCCTGGCCGCTGGGTCACCTCGCGGCCTGGGTGAGCGCCTGGGCCTGGGCTCCCGAGCTCGCGGTGCCGGCGCTGCTGCCCCTGCTGTTCCCGGACGGGACGCTGCGGTCCCCACGGTGGCGGCCGGTCGCGGCCACCGCGATCGTCTCTCTGTCGGTGGCCACGGTCGGCGTCGCCTTCACCCGCCACCCGATCGACGCCGGCGATCACGTCTGGAACCCCTGGGTCCTGCCGCACTCGGAGTGGCTGCGCGGCCTGTCCGGCCTCGCCATCATGGTCACCTTCCTGTGCAGCGTCATGGGCCTGGTCTCGCTCGTGCTGCGCACCCGTAGGGCCACGGGCCCGGAGCGCGCCCAGCTGCAGTGGCTGATGCTCTCCGTCGTCGTCATGGTGGGGCTGGCGGCCCTCGCGCTCCCGCTGCACGGCACGTCGAGCGAGGTCTTGTGGGCGCTGGCGATGGCCACGATCCCGGTGGGGGTCGTCGTCGCCGTCGTGCGACACCAGATGCTGGACATCGAGCTGGTCCTGAACCGGACGATCGCCTACGCCCTGCTGACCGGCGTCGTGATCGTCAGCTACGTCGGCACCGTGTCAGCCCTCGGCGAGGTCGCCGCGCAACGCGCGGGGATCGCAGCCGTCGCGGCGGTGACGCTCCTCATCGCCGCCGCCCGCGACCGCGTCCAGCGAGCCGTCGACCGGGCCCTGTTCGGTGACCGGCGCGACCCGTACGCGGTCGTCGACCGTCTCGGCCAGCGGCTCGACGCGGCGCGAGGTCCTGTCGACGCGCTGGATCAGCTCGCGGGCGAGCTCCGCACCGCCCTGCGCCTTCCCTACGTCGGCATCGTGCCGGTTGCGTCCTCCGTCCCGCCGGTTGCCGTCGGCACGGAGGTTGCCGGGACGCTGGACGTGCCGATCGCCGTCCACGGCGCCCAGCTGGGGGTGCTGCAGGTCGGCCACCGGCATCGTGGCGAGCGACTCCGGCCCGAGGAGCACTCGGTGCTCCACGACACGGCCCGCCGGGCCGGCGGCCTGCTGCAGGCCGCCGCCCTCGTCGCCGACCTCGAGCAGAGCCGTGAGCGCCTCGTCGTGGCGCGCGAGGAGGAGCGTCGCCGCCTGCGGCACGACCTGCACGACGGAGTCGGTCCGCAGCTGGCCGGCCTCGCGCTGCAGCTCGACCTGCTGGCGCGACGCCTCGGGCACGACGACGACGCGACGACGCGGGTGCAGCTGCTGCGGGACCGCCTGCGCGACACGGTCGTCGAGGTCCGCCGCGTCGTCGACGACCTGCGGCCGCCGGCTCTCGACGACGTGGGCCTGGTGGAGGCGGTACGCCAGCAGGTGTCTGCGTACGCCGTGGTGCCGGCTGGCTCGTCCGGTCCGGCCGCTCTCGTGACGGTGACCGCCGGACCGCTGCCGCCCCTGTCGGCGGCTGTCGAGGTCGCGGCCTACCGCGTCGTCACCGAGGCCGTCGCCAACGCGGTCCGGCACGGGAGGCCGTCGCGGTGCGGAGTGCAGATGACCGTCGAGGGCGGGGCGCTCGTCGCCGTGGTCGCCGACGACGGCGTGGGCATCGCGGACGGGGCAGCAGCAGGGGTGGGGATGACGAGCATGAGGGAACGCGTGGCCGAGCTGGGTGGGGAGCTGGACGTGCGCAGCAACGAGACAGGCACGACGGTCCGCGCGCGCCTGCCCCTGGAGCAGTCGTGACGTCGGCGCTGAGGGTCGTCATCGCCGACGACCACCCGGTGTTCCGTGACGGTCTGCAGAGCACCTTGGCGGACGAGCCGTCCCTCGAGGTCCTGGCGGCCGTCGCCGACGGCGAGGCTGCGGTGTCGGCGGCCGTCGACGGTGCCGCGGACGTCGTTCTCATGGACCTGCGGATGCCCGGTGGCGGCGGCATCGAGGCAACCACCCGCATCCTGGCCCAGCGGCCGGGAACCGCGATCGTCGTCCTCACCATGAGCGAGGACGACGACTCGGTCTTCGCTGCGCTCCGGGCGGGGGCCAAGGGCTACCTCCTCAAGGAGGCGCAGGCCGACGACATCGTCCGGGCGGTCCGTGCTGTGGCCTCCGGCGAGGCGGTGTTCGGCCCGCGGATCGCCGATCGTGTCCTTGCCTTCTTCTCCGCGGCCGGCCTCCGCGGCACGTCGGCGGCTCCGTTCCCCCAGCTGACCGACCGCGAGCGGGAGGTGCTCGACCTGGTCGGTCGGGGCTGCGACAACGCGACGATCGCGCGACGGCTGTTCCTGTCGGACAAGACCGTGCGCAACCACGTCTCGGCCTGCCTCACGAAGCTGCAGGTGGCTTCGCGAGCGGAGGCGGTCGCCCTGGCCCGGGACGCAGGCCTCGGCGGCTGAGAGGGCTCAGCTGGCCGTCCCCTCGGGGCCGGGCGTCACGAGTTGAGCAGCGCGCCGATCTCGAAGTGCATCGGGTCGGTGTAGGACCAGTCGCCGCCCCAGCGGAAGCCCCACTGCTTGAAGATCGAGACGACGCGCGGGTCCATGGTCCCCTTGGTCCCTCGCCCGTTCGTGGAAGCGTCGATGTCGATCGCGATGCCCCAGGTGTGCAGGGAGATCGCATGCGTGGGGTCGCGCTCGATGAAGCGAGGGACGTAGCAGCCGTCGTAGTGGTGGATCGTCGAGGCGAGACCCGCGTTCTGCACCGCCTGAAGCGCGCCGCGCAGCTGCGGGATCATCAGCCGGTGGCACGTCACCGTGCCCAGGATCGGCACGGTCGCGGTGACGATGTTGGCGCTGACCCAGGCGGCGTCGGGCTGGATGGTGCCGTCCGGGAAGTACTTGTAGGAGAAGGCGCCGAAGGCCCTGGCCGCCTTGCTGCCGGTCAGGAACGCGATCGGGCTCGCCGCCGGCGGCGTCAGCAGGTCGACCTGAGCGCTGTTGCCCGTGACCTTGCGGACCTTCGACGCGAGCGAGACGGGGTCGGCCTTGCCGGCGTTGAGCAGGAGCGAGTTGGCGGCAGTCAGCCCGAGCCGGCGCCCGGTCTGGGAGTCGACGACGAGGTCGGTGTCCGGCACGCCGGTCGTGGCGAGGGCGCCGAGGCGCAGCGTCAGGGCGCTCTTGCCGCTGACGAGCACGTTGCCGCCGAGGTCGAGCCGCAGGCGCTTCGCGGCCGCGTGCGAGGCGATGACCCCGCCGTCGGCGACGGCCTGCCACACCGGCGTCGACTCGGCCGTGCCGGCGGCGGCGAAGCGGCGGAAGTTCTCCGGCGACACGCTGGCGACGTGCACGGGCTTGCCGTGGACGGTCACTGTCCCGGTCGCGAAGAGCACGGACCCGGGTGCGAGGATCGCGACGTCGTGGACCTGCTTGGCGGTCATCGGCTTCGCGACGGTGACGAAGACGTCGGCCCGCAGCCGGGGGCCGGTCAGTGCGGCCAGCCGGGTGGGCGCCTCGTCGTGGGTGGCCGTCGCCACCGTCGGCTGCTGCGCCTGCTGGGCGCTGACGCGTGCCGGACCGGAAGAGCCGCCCTGGCAGCCGGCGAGACTCAGCGAGCCGGCGGCGAGGACCGCGACGAGCGCGGCCGTGCGACGAAGGGGGAGGTGGCTGGCGTGCTGGGGCACCGCGAGAGCTCCTGGGGTGTACGTGACCGGGGGGCGTCAAGACCCATAACGATCGGCGACCCGCGTCGGTGACGCAGACCACAGGATTCTACCCGTTCGCCCCGATCTGGGCGGCCTCGGCCCCGTTCAGCAGGCGCGGGCGAGCGGCAGCAGCGCCTCGCGCTCCGGCTCCGACAGGCCGCCCCACACGCCGTAGGGCTCGCGGGTGGCCAGCGCGTGCTCGCGGCACTCCCGCAGCACCGGGCAGGTCGCGCAGACGGCCTTCGCCGCCGCCTCGCGCGCCTCGCGACGCGGCCCGCGCTCGTTGTCCGGGTGGAAGAACAGCTCGGTGTCACGGCTCGTGCAGGCCCCGTGCAGCTGCCACTCCCAGCGCGACAGCTCGGGGCCGGGGAGGCGGGTCAGGTCCGTCATGAGGTTCCTCCCAAAGGGTCAGTGTGGAAGCTCTGCCACGGTACAACCGCGTCAAACCTTGTTCAAGCTTCGAGTTGTGGCGTTCACAGCTGTCACCGATCCTTCGTCCGTGACGGCGGAGCGGACGGGTCCTGGGCTGACCGTCGCGGCCGTGGCCCGCCGCCTCGGGGTGGCGCCCGCGACCCTGCGGACGTGGGACCGGCGCTACGGGCTCGGTCCCTCCGAGCACGCCGCGGGCAGCCACCGCCGCTACGGCCCCGCCGACCTGGCCCGGCTCGAGGTCATGCGACGCCTGGTCGTGGAGGGCGTCAGCGCGGGCGACGCCGCCCGTGCCGCCCTCGCCGGCGCGGACCGGCCCGAGGCCCCCGGCGTTCCCCCGCCGCGGACCGTCCCGCCCGGCGAGGAGCTCGTCCGCGGGCTCATGCGCGCCGGTGTCGCCCTCGACATGGGAAGCGTCGTCGGCCTCGTGGGCCGGCACCTGCGGGCGTACGGTGTCATCGAGACGTGGGAACGGCTGCTCGTGCCCGTCCTCGTGGCCGCGGGGGCCCGTTGGGAGACGACGGGTGAGGGCGTGGACGTCGAGCACCTCCTCGCTCAGGGCATCGCTGCCGCTCTGGAGCGTCACGTGCCTCCGGCACCGGAGCCGCCGCGCCCGGTGCTGCTTGCCTGCGCTCCCGACGACCTGCACGAGCTCCCGCTGCGCGCGCTCGGGGCCGCGCTGGCCGAGCGGCAGGTGGGATGCCGCCTGCTCGGCGCCGCGGTGCCGAAGGACGCGCTGCACGCGGCGGTGCACCGCACCGGGGCGGCGGTCGCCGTGGTGTGGTCGCAGCGGCCGGAGACCGGTGACGTCAGCGTGCTGGACCTGCCGGTCGCGCGTCCTCGCACAGCGGTCGTCGTGGGCGGCCCGGGATGGCCGGCCCACCTGCCGGACGGGGTTGCCCGGGTGACGGACCTCGCCGCGGCGGCCGGGCTCGTGAGGCAGGTGCTCGGCGGCCAGCCGATAGCGTCTGCCCCGTGACCGCTCCCGACCTGCCCACGCTGCTCGCGAACGGCGAGCACGCGGCCTTCCACGGCAAGCCGGCCGCCGCGGTCGGGCACCTCGAGCAGGCCGTCGTGCTGGCCCAGTCGCAGGGCCTGGCGGCCGAGATGGCGGCGGCCGCCTGGTTGCTGGGCGTGGCGCTGGGGGCGGGCGGCAGGTACGGAGGGGCGCTGACGGTCCTCGCGCCGCTCACCGACGCGGGCGCAGGTCCGGGGGCTCCGGTCGAGTCCCGGCTGTTCGGATCGTTCGCGAGCTCGACCATCGCGAGCATCCACCGTCAGCTCGGGCGGCACGCCATCGCCCGCGAGTCGGACCTGCAGGCGCTCGACCTGACGGACGGCACCGGTGAGGCGGCGTTCGACGCCTACATCGGCCTCACCTCCGACGCCGTCGGCCTCGACGAGGGGGACGAGGCAGCCGCGCGGCTCGCACAGGCGAACGAGGCGCTGCCAGGGCAGGGTGGCGAGTGGTGGCGCCAGCGCGTGCGCCTCGGCTGGGCCACGGCGGAGGTCGCCATGCTGGAGGGACGCCCGGAGGACGCCGAGGCCCACGCGTCCGAGGCGGTGCAGCGTGCGGAGGACAGCCGCGCGCCGCGGCACGTCGCGAAGGGCCTGCTGCTGCTCGGCCTCGCGCAGGTGTCCCAGGGCTCGGCCGAGGCGGCTGTCACGCTCCGCCGTTCGGCGACCTTCGCCGAGTCTCTCGGCTGCCTCCCGCTGGTCTGGCCGTCGCGTGCCCTCCTGGGCGCGCTCGTCGCCGAGGACGACCCGGCGGAGAGCGCGAAGAGCCTCGCGGCAGCCCGGTCCGCGGTGCTCGCCATCGCCGGCGACCTGCCTCCGGGAGTCCGCGCAGAGTGGCTCGGACGCCCCGACATCAACGCCCTCCTGGAGGGTTGACCCACCCGTCACTCACCCGGGGGAGCGCTGTCACCCATCCGGGTGGGTGATGCGAGGTGGTCCCTTCGGGCCAGAGTCATGCGTCCCGCTCACGTCAGAGGCTGTGAGTGCCGAAGAAGGACTCACACGTCACTCGCGTGACGCCCGTGTGAGAGGAGCGCTGCACCGTGCCGGGACCGCCGATGCTGGCCGTCGCCGAGCCCGGTGCTGTCCTCGGCGCCATGGCAGGGCTCCTCGCCGACGGCGGGGGGCTCTCCGACGCGCTCGACGAGCTCGTGTCCGGGCTCGGCCTGCGCGGCGTCGCGCTGCGCACGGCCGCGGGGGAGGTCCTCGGCGCCAGCGGCGAGGTGCTTCGCGGTCTCAGCACGCCTGTCCTCGAGGTCCCTGTCCCGGTCCGGGCCGGCGCGGCCTCGACGCTCACCGTCACCGGCGCCCGCCCGTCGCAGCTGCCGACGCTGCGCGCCGCCGCCTCCATCCTCGGCCTCGCCGTCACGCCGGCGGTGGACGCCTCGCTCCTCGACGCCGCCGAGGCCGAGCGCGAGGCGCTCGCCGACGCGCTGCACGACGGCCCGGTGCAGGCGGTGGTCGTCGCCCGCCTCGCCGCCGACGCCGCCGCGCGCGGGGGCGACGCCACCGTCGCGCGCCAGGCGGCGCAGGACGCGCTCGCTGAGCTGCGTCGCGCGCTCTGGCAGATCCGTCCTCGCGGCGCCGACGGGCTCCTGGCCGCTCTCGGCCAGCTGTCCGCCCAGCGCGTCGACGCAGGTCTCGGTCCACTGGCCGTCACGGCGGACGTCGATCTCTCCGGCACGGCCGCCGCGCTGGCGTACCGTGTCGTCCAGGTCGCCGGCGCTGCCGACGTGTCGGTCAGCCGAGACGGCGGCTTCGCGAACGTCGACCTCGACGGTGCCCTCCCGACTCCCGAGCTGTGGGCCGCACGCGCCCGCGTGCTCGGCGGTGACCTCTTCGCCTCGGCGGGCCGGATCCGGCTCGTGCTCCCCCTCTCGACCGCAAGGACTGCGCCATGACGACCGTTCTCATCTGCGACGACCACCGCATCGTGCGCGAAGGCCTGCGCCAGTTCGTCGCCGGAGTCCCCGGCGTCGACAAGGTGGAGACGGCGGCCTCGGGCGAGGAGGTGCTCGCCCGCTACCCGCATGAGCACCCCGACCTCGTCCTCATGGACGTCCGCATGCCGGGGCTCGGCGGTCTCGAGACGACCCGGCGGCTCGTCGCGCAGCACCCCGAGGCCAAGGTCATCATGCTCACGGCTGCCGACGACCGCGACCAGGTCGCCGCGGCGGTCTCGTCCGGGGCCCGCGGTTACCTGCTCAAGGACGTCTCGCACGAGGAGCTGTGCGCCGCCGTCGCGCACGCGCTCGACGGCATCGACCTCGTGGAGCCCTCGCTGCGCCGCGCCCTGTCCTCCCGCGAGAGCGTCCGCTCCGCACCGCCGCAGGCGCAGCTGACCGAGCGCGAGCTGCAGGTCCTCACCGGCATGTCGCAGGGCAAGTCCAACAGCGCCATCGGCCGCGAGCTCTACCTGTCCGAGGACACCGTCAAGACGCACGCGCGTCGGCTCTTCCGCAAGCTCGGCGTCAACGACCGGGCCCAGGCCGTCGCCCTGGGCTTCCGCCGCGGCCTGGTGTCCTGACCGACGCAGTCGCGCACGGCGAACTCTGCGGGCGTTGACACCGCCGCACGTCGGACCCGCCCGCAAAGATCGGGGTCCGCGGGCGCGTACGTACTAGGATGAGTTGCTTCCTCCAACACGGCCGGGAGCAGCCACATGGACCCTCGCAGTGACGACACCTACGGGGGCCTCGTCGCTCCCATCGGGCTCACCTTCGACGACGTCCTGCTGCTGCCGGGTCTGAGCGACGTCAACCCCGCCGAGGCCGTCACGAAGACCCGACTGTCCAAGCGCATCGAGCTCAACATCCCGCTGCTCTCGAGCGCGATGGACACCGTCACCGAGGCGCGCATGGCCATCGCGATGGCGCGCCAGGGCGGCATCGGCGTGCTGCACCGCAACCTGTCGGTCGAGGACCAGGCGGCGCAGGTCGACCTCGTGAAGCGGTCCGAGGCCGGCATGGTCAGCAACCCGGTCACCTGCTCGCCGGACGACACGCTCGCCGACGTCGACCGGCTCTGCGGCCGCTACCGCATCAGCGGCGCCCCCGTCGTCGACACCGACGGTGTCCTGCTCGGCATCGTCACCAACCGCGACATGCGCTTCGAGGCCAACAAGCAGCGCCCGGTCCGCGAGGTCATGACGGCGATGCCGCTCATCACGGCGCCGGTCGGGGTCAGCAACGACGAGGCGCTGCAGCTCCTGTCGAGCAACAAGGTCGAGAAGCTGCCGATCGTCGACGGCAGCGGGCACCTCAAGGGGCTCATCACCGTCAAGGACTTCGTCAAGAAGGACCAGTACCCCCTCGCCACCAAGGACGCGGACGGTCGCCTCCGCGTGGCCGCCGCCATCGGCTTCCACGGCGACGCGTACAAGCGCGCGATGGCCCTCGTCGACGCAGGCGTCGACGCCGTCATCGTCGACGTCGCGCAGGGCCACGGCCAGGGGGTGCTCGACATCATCGCCCAGCTCAAGGCCGACTCCGCGGCCGCGCACGTCGACATCATCGGCGGCAACGTCGCGACCCGCGCGGGTGCCGCGGCGATCGTCGGAGCGGGTGCCGACGGCGTGAAGGTCGGAGTCGGCCCTGGTTCGATCTGCACCACACGCGTCGTCGCCGGGGTCGGCGTCCCGCAGGTCACGGCCATCTACGAGGCCGCTCAGGCGTGCAAGGCGGCCGGCGTCCCGGTCATCGGCGACGGCGGTCTGCAGTACTCCGGCGACATCGCCAAGGCGATCGTCGCGGGTGCCGACACCGTCATGCTCGGCAGCCTCCTCGCGGGCGTCGAGGAGTCGCCGGGTGAGCTGGTCTTCACCAACGGCAAGCAGTTCAAGACCTATCGCGGCATGGGCAGCCTGGGCGCGATGAGTTCGCGCGGCGAGCAGAAGTCCTACTCCAAGGACCGCTACTCCCAGGCCGATGTCAGCAGCGACGACAAGCTCATCGCCGAGGGCGTCGAGGGCCAGGTGCCCTACCGTGGCCCGCTGTCGGCCGTCGCGCACCAGCTGGTCGGAGGTCTGCGGCAGTCGATGTACTACGTCGGCGCGGCGACGATCCCCGAGCTGCAGGACAAGGGCCAGTTCGTCCGCATCACGGCCGCGGGTCTGAAGGAGTCGCACCCCCACGACATCCAGATGACCGTCGAGGCCCCCAACTACTCGGGGAACTGAGCACATGGCAGACATGGTCGAGATCGGCATCGGCAAGTCCGGTCGCCGCGCCTACGGCTTCGACGACATCGCGATCGTCCCCTCGCGCCGTACCCGCGACCCGGAGGACGTGAGCCTGGCCTGGGAGATCGACGCCTACCGCTTCGAGCTGCCCCTCATGGCGAGCCCGATGGACGGCGTGGTGAGCCCGGCGACCGCCGTCACCCTCGGCAAGCTGGGCGGCCTCGGCGTGCTCGACCTCGAGGGGGTCTGGACGCGCTACGACGACCCCGAGCCGCTGCTCGAGGAGATCGCGTCGCTTCCGGCCGAGCAGGCCGTGACGCGGATGCGCGAGATCTACGCCGAGCCCATCAAGGCCGACCTCATCACCGCGCGGGTCAAGGAGATCCGCGACTCCGGCGTGACGGTCGCGGCCTCGCTGACCCCGCAGCGGACCGTGCAGTTCGCTCAGACCGTCATCGACGCGGGGGTCGACCTCTTCGTCATCCAGGGCACCGTCGTCAGCGCCGAGCACGTCTCCAGCCGCGCCGAGCCGTTGAACCTCAAGCGCTTCATCGCCGAGCTCGACGTGCCGGTCATCGTCGGCGGCTGCGCCACGTACCAGTCCGCCCTGCACCTCATGCGCACCGGTGCCGCCGGCATCCTCGTCGGCGTCGGGCCGGGCCAGGCCAACACCACCCGCGCGATCCTCGGTCTGGGCGTACCGATGGCGACCTCGATCGCCGACGCGGCCGGCGCGCGTCGCGACTACCTCGACGAGTCCGGCGGCCGCTACGTCCACGTCATCGCCGACGGCGGCATGCGCACCGGCGGTGACGTCGCCAAGGCGATCGCGATGGGCGCCGACGCCGTCATGATGGGGAGCGGACTCGCCAAGGCCGCCGAGGCGCCGGGCCGTGGCTGGCACTGGGGGCACGCGTCGCACCACCCGGTCCTGCCGCGCGGCACCCGGGTGCGGACCGAGCCGGTCGGCACGCTCGAGGAGATCCTGCTCGGGCCGGCCAACACCGATGACGGCTCGACGAACATCTTCGGCGGCCTGCGACGGGCGATGGCGATGACCGGCTACAGCTCCATCAAGGAGTTCCAGAAGGTCGAGGTCATGGTGGCGCCGGCCCTGCAGACCGAGGGCAAGGACCTCCAGCGCGCGCAGGGGCTCGGCACCTTCACGAGCTGACGGGCTGGTGCACGCGCCACCCCGGCGCGTCGGTGAACCCGAGCGCGCGGTAGACCGCGTACCCGAGGTCGCTGGGGTTGAGGTAGGCGAGGTCGCAGCCCCGCCGGACCGCCTCGTGGAGGACGGCCAGGGTCACCGCACGCCCCAGTCCCTTCCGGCGGTACGCCACGACGGTGCCCACGCCGAAGACTGCCGCCACGCCGGCGACCGTCACGAGGGTCGCCGTCGCCACGGCTGATCCGTCGTACGCGGTGACGACCGCGCACGACGGGTTGACCAGCTTGGGGAGCACGAACTCGGGCGCCCGCTCGTCCTCGAAGGCCTCCCGCTGCACCGCGGCGGCGCCCTCGCCGTCGTCCCACCTCATCGAGTGCCGGGGCAGCGCCGGCAGGTCGGCGAGGTGGCGGAGCATGACCCGCTGCGTGGTGACGAGGGGCGTACCGGGGTCGTACGGCGAGTCCTCCGGGACGAGGACGGCCCAGGGCATCTCCCGCTCGCCGAACCACGCCGCGGCCGCCCGGAGGTCCGGGTCCGGTCCGGTGACGTGGGCGCCGTTCCAGTGGACGACGGGCAGACCGGTGGTGTGCACCGCCAGGTCGCGGAGCTGCTCTGCGGCTCCGCCAGGCCGGGTCGCGACGTCCGCGCGCCACACCGCGACGGTCGCGGCGCGCTGACGGGCGAGAGCGTCGGGGGACGGGGTCACGCCCGCTAGGATTGCCGAGGTGACAGAAGAGTTCGACACCGTTCTCGTCGTCGACTTCGGCGCCCAGTACGCGCAGCTCATCGCGCGCCGCGTGCGGGAGTGCAACGTCTACTCCGAGATCGTGCCCCACACGATCTCCGCGGAGGAGATCCGGGCGCGCCGACCGAAGGCCGTGATCCTGTCCGGGGGTCCGTCCTCGGTCTACGCCGAGGGTGCCCCGCAGGTGCCCGCCGGCTTCTTCGACACCGGTGTCCCGACGTTCGGGATCTGCTACGGCCACCAGGCCATGGCCAAGGCGCTCGACGGTGTCGTGGCGCAGACCGGTACGGCGGAGTTCGGCCGCACCGCCCTGGACGTGGTCGACGGGGGCGGAGCGCTCTTCGCGGGTCTGCCCGAGCACCAGTCGGTCTGGATGTCGCACGGTGACGCCGTCGCCTCACCGCCTCCCGGCTTCACGGTCACGGCCACGACCGAGGCCACGCCGGTGGCCGCCTTCGAGAACGTCTCACGTGGTCTCTACGGCGTGCAGTTCCACCCCGAGGTGCTGCACTCCGACCACGGTCAGGCCGTGCTGCGCGCCTTCCTCCTCGACGCCGCGGGCTGCCGCCCGACCTGGACGATGAGCAACGTCGTGGAGGAGCAGGTCGCTCTCATCCGCGAGCAGGTCGGCTCCCGCCGTGTCATCTGCGGGCTCTCCGGCGGTGTCGACTCCGCCGTCGCGGCCGCGCTGGTCCAGCGCGCCGTCGGCGACCAGCTGACGTGCGTCTTCGTGGACCACGGCCTGCTGCGCAAGGGCGAGGCCGAGCAGGTCGAGAAGGACTTCGTCGCGTCGACCGGCGTTCGTCTCCACGTCGCCGACGCGCAGCAGCGCTTCCTCGACGCGCTTGCCGGCGTCACCGATCCCGAGACCAAGCGCAAGGCGATCGGCGAGCAGTTCATCCGCGTCTTCGAGGAGGCGGCGCGCGAGGTCTCCGCGGACGAGCCGGTCGACTTCCTCGTGCAGGGCACGCTCTACCCGGACGTCGTCGAGTCCGGTGGCGGCGCCGGGACGTCGAACATCAAGAGCCACCACAACGTCGGCGGTCTCCCGGACGACCTGCAGTTCGCCCTCGTCGAGCCGCTGCGCACGCTGTTCAAGGACGAGGTCCGTGCGGTCGGTCTGGAGCTCGGGCTGCCCGAGGAGATCGTCTGGCGCCAGCCGTTCCCTGGCCCCGGTCTCGGCATCCGCATCATCGGCGAGGTGACCCGCGACCGGCTCGAGCTGCTCCGGGAGGCGGACGCCATCGCGCGCGAGGAGCTCTCCAAGGCTGGACTCGACCGGGACATCTGGCAGTGTCCGGTCGTCCTGCTCGCGGACGTGAGATCCGTTGGCGTGCAAGGGGATGGCCGCACCTACGGGCACCCCGTGGTGCTGCGTCCGGTGTCCTCGGAGGACGCCATGACGGCTGACTGGTCGCGCGTCCCCTACGACGTCCTGGCGCGCATCTCCACGCGCATCACCAACGAGGTGCGTGAGATCAACCGCGTCGTGCTCGACGTCACGAGCAAGCCGCCGGGCACCATCGAGTGGGAATGAGCGCCTAGCTCGTCGTCGGCTCGTTGCCCAGCGCGTTCTGCAGGAACGCCCGGACGGAGGGCACGACGGCGTCGGCGTTCGTCATGGCCCCGCCATGGTCGAGCCCGGGAAGCACCTCGATCGCCCACTCCTGGAGCTGCAGCTCAGCGGCGCGGGCCGCGATCAGCTCGGTGACCCCCACCGTCACGCCGTGCTGGACGACGACGTCGTCGGCGCCGACGTAGCACATGCGCGGGCAGGTGATCGCCTGCAGAGCGGTCTCGTCCCAGCCTTTCATGCTCCGGTAGAAGACGTCCCATCCCTGGACCATGCCGAGGACCTGGCCGGGGAGCGAGCGGTCGGCGGCGGCTTGCGCGGTCATGGCGCGCATGTCGTCGTACGGGCCGCCGAGCGGAGGCCAGCCGCCCACGACCAGCGCGGTGAGCCTGGACGTGCGGGAGGCCAGTTGCAGGCCGGCGACGGCGCCCCACGAGTAGCCCCAGTAGGCGAACCTGTCCGCTCCAGCCGCCGTGGCGACGTCGAGGAGCTCGGTGCAGACGTTGTCGACGGTCATCACGTCCGGTGACGGCGCCGCGCTCCGGCCGACACCTCGCGGGTAGTCGACGACGATGACGCGGAAGTGGTCGGTCAGCTGCGCCAGGAAGGCATCAGGCAGATCGGGGACGGGCTCGAGGCCCAAGCCGGCGAAGGGATACCCCAGCATGAGCCACGGTCCGGCTCCCGAGACCTCGTAGTGCAGGACGTCATCGTTCACCCCGAGCGCTGTCGGCATGGTGCCTCTCGTCTCTTTCGTAGATCTGCTCAGGAGGCCGGGCTGCTACCGCTCACCCAGTGCAGGCACGAGCAGGACGCGTGAAAAGCGGCCAGCCGCACGCTCGCGGCGCCGTCGTTGCGGCCGGCCGCGAGGTAGGTGGAGAAGACGAACGGCGACGCATAGGCGCCGCCCAGGCGGTTGACGGCCAGGTCGAACTGGCCCAGGCCGGGCACGCCTGCGCGATCGACGACCTCCTTGATGAACAGCGCCTGGTCGCAGTTGAGGAGCTGGCTGCCCGCGGCATCGCCTGCTTGACGCAGAATGGCTCGGCACAGGTCGCGCCGCGCGTTCTTGTCGTCGGGGCCGGCGCTGACGTCGTAGGGCGACCACCCGACCGCCGTCACGTTCGCCCACTGGTCCTTCGGGGCGATGCCTTCCTGCGCCATGAGCAGGTTGTTCGAGTTGAGCCCGTACTCGGGGTAGTAGTGCTGGCCGTCCGCGGCCTCACTGAACAGGTAGAACAGGCCGCCTCCGCGGTCGACTGCGAGGACGCGGTCCACGCCCGCGGAGCGGAAGGCGAGCACGGCGTTGGATGCCCCTGCGGCGGCGCCGGACAGGTCGCCGGCGGGGCTGGTGATGCCGAACTGCTTGGCCACCGGGATGCCGAGCGAGCGCAGGCGGGCGAGCAGGGAGTCCTTTGCCCGGACGAACGGTGGGGTCTCGTCGTAGAGGACCCCGACCTTGCCGTGTGCGAACCAGCCGGCGGCGTCGAGCCTGGACGCCATCGCCTCGGCACCCCGGTTGAGGCTCATGCCGCCGGGAGCGAAGTAGAACGGCGCGTACTGGCGGAAGGCGTCGCGGTCCAGGACGTAGACGTCCGACACCGTGATGGCTCTGGCCCGGGCAAGGCACTTGACGAGCGGCTCGTACGTCGTCTGCACCGACGCCGCGAACACGTGGTGGTCCTGCGTGAAGTCGGCGCAGGCCTCTTGCGCCGCCGTGTCCGGGCGGTACAGCGCGTCGGCGTAGGGCGTGGAGTGGACCACGGCCCGTACCTTGCGGCCTGCCAGCCCTCCGTGGGTGTTGATGTACGCCACCATGGCCGCGATCGCAGCGCGTGGGTTGCCCGCCGAAGCCGTCGAGCCGCTCAGCGACTGGTAGACCCCGTCCGAGACGTCGGTGAACTCGAAGCCGAGCTCCACGGTGCCCCCCGCCGGCACCGTGGCGCCCGGCGAGGTCGGGAACGGGGCGGACGTTCCGCCGGACCCCTGCGATGACAGGCCGGTCGTGCCCGCCGCCCCACCTCCCGGCCCGGCGCCGCTTGCCCCGCGATCGCCCGTTGTCGTGCTGCCGTCCGTGGACGTGCTGAGCGTGCCGCCCTGGGTCGGGCCGGTCGTCGACGAGCCTGCGGCGAGCTGTCCGCCGTCATCGCCGGCGCCCCCCGCGAGCTGCTGCTGCGACACCGTGGACCCGCACGCGGCGAGCAGCCCGCCGAGGGCGACGAGGGCGACGCCCACGACCCCGCGCCGGTGGCTCGTCTTCGACATCTGACCGCCTTGGTGCCTTGTGCTCACTGGGTTCGCAAACCGTGTCGTACCTCGCGAATGCGGTCAAGCCGGGTCGCGGAGTGCTCGCGGAGTCGGAGCACAGCCGATCCGCCAGAACTGGCTGGACGTCCGGCCCGGCGACCGGAAGCGGTGGCAGGCTGGGCGCCGCCGCAACGGGTTCCAACGACTTCTGGCGGCACTCCGGCCCTGTTGCGGCCGCCGAGGGCCGCGCGATCTCCGCGGCGTCAGGTGATCAGGACTCGACCCCGGGGTGGCCCTGCGCAGGGACGACGCTGACGACGTCCAGTGCCGCCAGCACGACCGGACGGCCGACGAGACCGCTGCGAATGACGAGGTGGCCCTCGACGACCTCGGCGGTGCCGAGGAAGACGTCGTCCTCCGTCTCCACGACGACGATCTCGCCACCGGACAGCAGTTCCCTCATGCTCCAAGCGTAGGTCTGCGAGTCGATCATGTCAGATCGCCGAGGATCTCGAGGGCGGCGTCGGCAGGCGACAGCGTGGTCACGTCGAGGACGAGGGCATCGCCGGGGACGTGCGGGACGGAGCTTGCCAGCAGCTCGCGCAACCAGGTGGCGCTGGTGCTCTTCAGCCGTTCCGCACGGTCCGGAAGTGCGATGCGTCGCAGCTGCTCATGTGGGTCGCAGGTCAAGCACACCAGGCGAAGTCGCCCCCCGCGGAGCTCCGCGAGCCGGCGCAGGCGCTCGAGGTGCGGAGCCACCTCGGACGCCTCGTCGTCGCGGACGAAGTTCGTGAAGACGAACGTCCACGTGGGGTCGGACAGCTCCTCGATCGCCGTGAGGACCGCGTTGCGCACCGCGCCGACGAGGTCCCACACGCGTGGTGGCAGCGGCGTCTCGCCGTCGACGGGGATGACCCCGAAGACGGGGTTGGTGACGTAGTGGTTGTCGACCAGGCGGACGACGTGCCCGCGGTCCTCCATGGCCGAGCACAGCGCCTTCGCGACCGTGTACTTGCCGACACCGGGGAAGCCGAGGATCAGGTAGACGTCGGCCATGGCCGCAGGCTACGCGGGACCAAGGTCCCGACCGGCGCCGACGATGGGCTCTCGAACGGGACCTCCGTCCTGGCGAGGGTGGACGCATGCTGCCCCACGCCCACGAGACCTGGTTCGTGCACCACCCCGAGGACTACCCGCTCGACTGGGGCGCGCTCACCCGCCCGTCGGTCCTCGTCGGGGTCGCGCTGGTGGTCGTCGTGGCCGCCGTCTGGCGAGGGGCCGCCCGGCACGTCGTGGCGCCGGAGCTGCCCCCGCTGCGCGGGCTCGGCCGCTTCGCGGTCTGGGTGCCGAGACTGCTCGCGATCCACCTCGGCGCGTCCTTGCTGCTGCTCGCCGCGGACCGCATGGTGCTGGCCCCGATGGTCGAGGCGCCGAAGGGAATCGGCGGCACGGCGCTGCTGGTCCCGCAGGTCGTGGCCGGGCTCCTGCTCGTCTCCGGTCGGCTGGTGCCGCTCGCAGCGGGTGCGGTGGTGGTCGCGGGTCCCGTGCTGTGGGGACTGGCGGGTACGGAGGCGCTGCTGAGCTGTCTCGTCCTCGTCGGCATCAGCGGCTTCCTGCTCCTCGTGCCGCCGGAGCCGTCGCTCGGCGGCCGGGCTCAGCTGACGCCGCAGAGCCTGCGCGTCGCCGCTCTGGTGCTGCGCCTCGGCACGGCCGGGTCGCTCATCACGCTCGCTGTCGCCGAGAAGCTCGCCAACCCGGCGATGGCACACGCGATGCTCGTGCAGAAGCCCGTGCTCGACCTGCTGTCGCCCCTGGGTGTCGGCCCTGACGGCTTCGCGCTGTTCGCAGGCTGCGTCGAGGTGCTCTTCGCCCTGCTGGTCCTGAGCGGTGCGACTCCCCAGGTCGTCGCTCTCGTGGCCGCCGTGCCGTTCACGGCGACGCTGCTGGTCTTCGGCGGCACCGAGCTGGTCGGTCATCTGCCCGTCTACGGCGTCCTGCTGGCCCTGCTCCTGCTGGGAAGCCGGGAGTACACCAGCCACGAGGTGTCGCGCCTGCGCGAACCCGCCGCCGCCCACGCGTGATGGGATGTCCGCCATGGCGGACGCGCTGTTCGACGAGCTGCAGGGGAGGGTCGGGAGGCCCCTGGACAGCCGGGGTGTCGTCCGCGCGCCCGACCCGGTCAACGCGGCGATGATCCGGCACTGGGTCGACGCTCTGGACGACCGCAACCCGGCGTACGACGACGGTCCCGAGCAGGTCGCTCCTCCCGCGATGCTGCAGACCTGGACCATGGGCCGGCCCACCATTGCCGGGATCCGTGAGCGCGGCGGAGCGCCCGGCGAGATCGACCGGGACAGCCCGCTGCCGATCCTCGCCGATGCCGGCTACACCGGGACCCTCGCCACGAACACGGTGCTGCGCTTCGACCGCTACCTGCGGCTCGGCGACGTGGTCTCCTCCGACGCGGTTCTCGCCTCGGTGTCGGAGCAGAAGCACACCGGCCTCGGCAAGGGCTACTTCGTGACCTGGTCCAACCGCTACACCGATGCCGTGGGTGAGACGGTGGGCACGCAGGACTTCACCGTCTTCAAGTTCGCCCCGGGCCCGCCGCCCGAGCAGATCGGACCGCGCTCACCGCGACCGGTCGCGGCCGAGCCGGAGGGCGAGGAACTGCCGCCCTTCGACCTCGAGGTCACGGCGACGGTCATCGTGGCCGGTGCCCTCGCGACCCGCGACTTCATGCCTGTCCACCACGACCGGGACTACGCCCAGGCGCAGGGCGCACCCGACGTCTTCATGAACATCCTGACGAGCAACGGCTACGTCTCGAGGTACGTCACCGACTGGGCGGGGGCCGACGTCCGGCTGATGCAGATCACGACGAGGCTCGGCGGCCCTGCCGTGCCCGGCACCCGCCTGCGCTTCCGCGGACGCGCGCGCGCCGCCGACGCGCAGGGCCGGGTGGAGGTGGCCCTGCGCGCCGACAACGACCTGGGCAACCACCTCACCGCGACCGTGCTCCTGCAGCAGCCGCGATGACGGATTAGGTGGCACTGCCCAGGGCGACCCCCCTTTTCGTGCCGTGTGCTCCCGGCGTCAAGGAATGCGCACACGAGCATCCGTCCTCCACGGGCCCGGTGCCAAGGGTGTTGCGGCTAATCGCCACGCCGGGTCACGCAGCGTGGAGGAGGAACGCGACGTGCCACGCCAAACGGACAGCGGTCAGCTGCCGAGGATCTTCGTGGACTTCTGCATGAGCAGCACCTGCGGTCCCAGCCAGTCGCGGGCGAGCGCGAAGGACGCCTGAGGGGAGAGGTGCAGCCCGTCCGGGCGGCCGTCGGGCTGGCCCTCGACGGTGTCGCTGTACTGCCCGCCGGGGCAGATGCGGCCTCGCAGGTCGGCGCGGGTGATGTCCGGGACCTGGCCCTGGTCGTTGTTGACCGCCATCACGCGCTCGTCCATGTCAGGCACGCTCGCGAACGCCCAGTAGCGCTGCCAGTCGGCGCAGGGGGTGTTGAGCATCAGCTGGCTCGCGCCACCGAAGGAGCGCACCACGTTGCCGTACTCCCCGATCAGCCAGTCGTCGAACGGGTTCCCGCCCGGAGAGCTCCAGTCCGACCAGCTCGACAGACGCCGGTCGAAGAGCTCGTTGACGCCGTCCTCGCTCACGACCACCTGGGGCGAGAACTGGTGCATGGCCTGCCAGCGCTTAGTGGAGTGATCGGCCCACCAGCCGCAGGACTTCTTGACCGGGAAGAGGCGGCCGTCGGTGAAGCGACGCTCTCCACCGCGGCTGAGGGGGCAGCCGGGAATGGCGAGGTCGTAGACCACGACGTCGCTGCGCGTGTTGGACCACTGGATCAGGCCTTGGGCGAGGTTGTCCGCGAGGCTGTCACCGATGACCAGCACGCGCAGCTGACCGGGCTGCGACGGGGGCACGGGTGGCACCGGGTACTTGTCCGGGTCCGTCGTGAAGGCCGGCGGGAGCGCCTGTCGCGTCTCGCGGTGCTTCGGAGCAGGGGCGGCGGTGCGTGCGGCCATGGCGCGGGGAGCCTGCACCACCACCCGCCGCGGGGCGCTCTGGCGGGCGGCACCGACGAGCTGTTGCTGCTGCTGCGGCTGTGCAGCACCCGGGAGTCCCTGTGCCTCTGCGGCGGGCAGGTTGGTCGCCGGCGGCAGGGACGGCAGCACGATGGCGCCGGTCCCGAGGCCGACCGCGACGACGCCGGCGGTCCCGGCCACGGCCCACGTGCCCAGTCCGCCCCCGAGGCTCAGGCGGGAGTGACGCACGGGCAGCTCGAGGACGCGCAGTGACACTTCGGCCAGGAGGAGCACCGCCGTCAGGCGGGTGAGCAGGAGCATCGGCCCGTCGACACCGGCGCTGTCCTTCGTGATGAGCAGGTAGAGCGGCCAGTGGAACAGGTAGGCGCCGTAGGACAGCTGACCGAGCCGGACCAACGGCCAGGCGCTGAGCGCCGTCGCGATCCGACCTGGCTGCACCGCCGCGGCGAGGAGGAAGCAGGTGGCGACGGAGGTGAGGGCCCAGCCGCCGCGCTGCAGGTAACGACTGTCGTCCTGCACCGTCACCATCGACCACACCAGGAACGCCCCGGCGACGACGCCGACTGCGGGGACCAGTGGGGACGAGAGCCGGCGCCAACCGCGGCCCTGCTGAAGGAGCACGGCGAGCCCCGCGCCGGCGAGGATCTCGGCGATGCGCGTGTCCGTGCCGAAGTGGAGGCGCGCGCTGGTGGCGCCGTGCAGGGAGAGCCATGCCCCGATGCCCACCGACAGGACGAGCAGCGCCGCGATGCCGACGCCGAGGGCTGCACGGCCCTTGCGGGCCAGGAAGACCAGGAGCAGCGGGAAGAGCACGTAGAACTGCTCCTCGACCGCGAGGGACCAGGTGTGCTGCAGGGGTGACGGGTCGTGGAACAGGTCGGCGTAGGTCTGGCCGCTCGCGAGGAACCACCAGTTCGCCGACCAGGTCATCGTCGCGACGGAGTCCTGGATGAGGTGGCTCGCCGGGTTGGGGGTCCAGGCGGCGACTGCTGCCACGAGCAGGAGCGCGACGGGTAGCGCCGGGACGAGACGCTTGGCCCGTCGCGCCCAGAACTGGCGCAGGTCCACCCGGCCGGACCCCTCGTGCTCGCTGAGCAGCAGAGACGTGATGAGGAAGCCGGACAGCGCGAAGAAGACGGTGACGCCGAGGTGCCCGCCGATGAGCCAGCCCACCCCGGCGTGGAACAGGAGGACGCCGGCCACGGCAAGACCCCGGATGCCGTCCAGTGCAGGGGTACGTGGCAGCCGGGTCATGACCCGGAAGGCCTTCCCACCGGCTCTCAGCCGAACCTGCCGCCGGAGTGAGGTTCTCCTCGACTGCAAACAACCTTTACGGCAAGGGGCGTCCCGCCGGTGCCGCTGGCAGACTGTGGACCGCCTTGACCCAGGAGGTCCCGATGCAGGTCCGCCGTTCCCTCGTCGCCGCCGGTGCCCTGGCGCTCGCCGTCGGGTCTCTCACGCTGCTGGACGGGTCGGCGTCGGCCGCGTCCGGCTCGGCGATCCGGTTCAACAGCCCGACCGTCGTGAACCACTTCGCACCCGGCTTCGAGCCGGACGTCGTGGTCGACGCGACGCACACGGCGACGCGCGGCCGGCTCTACTCGTCGTGGCCGAACGGGTTCTCCACGACCATCTCCTACCTCGACCGCTCCGACGACGGCGGTGCCTCCTTCCACCCGACGGGCGGCTCCGCGGGCGGCAAGCCCTTCACCTGCGTCGGCGGAGGTGACTCCGAGATGCAGGTCAACGGCAAGGACGGGCAGCTGCTCTTCGCCGACCTGCAGGGCCTCACGAACTTCTCGACGTCCGCTTCGAGCGACGGAGGCAACACCTTCACCACCAGCTGCACGGGCGTGACCGGTGCCGGCGTCGACCGGCAGTGGATCGCCGTCGACGACAACGGCGGCACGTCGGCGATCGGGACGGGCGCCGCGGACGGGCGCGCCTACCTGTTCTACGACAACATCCTGCAGAACACCTCGAGCTCGAACCTCACCGGCAACCAGCCGGTCGTCAACGTGACCACCGATGGTGTGAACTACGGCGGCTGCATCGCCACGTCCGCAGCGTGCAAGGCGCAGGCGGCGGTCATCAGCGCCGAGGACGACATCGTCGGCAACGCGTTCGTCGACGGCGACCCGAAGAGCCCGCGCTACCACGCCGTCATGGAGGTGCGTGGTAGCTCGAACTCCAAGAAGGTCCTCTTCTCGACCTGCCGGGGCGCCGCGGCAGGCACCGCGACCACGGCGGCGGCGACGGCGCAGGTCTGCGCCGACCCGACGGCGTTCGCACCCGGCGACACGGGCCTCGTCAACACGCACTGGAGCGACCACGTCGTCTCGACCGTCCCGGCCGGCTACACGGTGAAGTCCTTCGTGGTCGGGGCCGTCGACACCGCGGGCAACGTCTACGTGACCTGGGCGCAGTACCCGCTCAAGGGCAGCGGTGACTACGCCGGCCCAGGCGAGGTCATGATCTCCACGTCCAAGGACGGCGGTCTGCACTGGTCGGCACCCAAGCAGCTGAACCCGCCGTCGTCCCAGCCGGCCGTCATCTTCCCCTGGGTCACCGCCGGCGACCCAGGCCGCGTCGACATCGTCTGGTACGGCGCCGGTCCCAGCGGCGACAAGCCCGGTCCGGACGCCGCCGACCACGCGCTGTGGGACGTCTACATGGCGCAGAGCACCAACGCGCTGGCGGCCTCGCCCTCGTACGCCCTGACCAAGGTCACCGACCACCACGTGAAGTACAGCGGCATCTCCACCGGCGGCCTCGGCGGGTCGGCCGACCGCAGCCTGGGTGACTTCCTCCAGGTCAAGACCGGTCTCAAGGGCGAGGCGCTGATCTCCTACGTCGACGACACCTCCGGCAACCGCAACAACGACCTCTGCCAGGGCTGTGGGCAGGACCCCGCCGAAGCGTCCGGACCGACGATGCACGTGCACCAGATCGCCGGGCCCTCGCTCTTCGCCGCGAAGGGCAGCGTCGGGAACGGTGTGCCGGCAACGGGATACGTGACCGACCCGGTCGGCAAGGGCGTGCCGGACGCCTACCTCGCCCTGCCGGGCGGCGCCGACACCGCCGCCTCGACGGGCGCCGACATCAAGAGCGTCGGCATCGCGCAACCCGACAGCAGCCACCTCGTCATCACGCTGCACACCAACGAGCCGGGGCTCATCGAGAGCCTGGCGCAGCCGCTCACCAACGGCGGCGCCTTCACCAACTGGCGGGTCCGGTGGGCCGGCCGCTACGGCACCTCCGGCAACGACGGCCAGATCTGGTACGTGGGCCTGCAGGCCGGCCAGGACGGGCAGCCCGAGTTCTACGTGGGCAAGACCGCGTCGATAGACACGACCCACACGAAGTACTACGCCTACCCGACCGGCACCTCCGTGCCCGGCAAGATCAAGGGCGACGCGATCATCTGGACGGTCCCCACGTCGGCCATCGGCAACCCGAAGAAGGGCGACGGGCTCTACAGCGTCACCGGGTTCACGACGTCGTCGAACGTGCCCGACGAGCCGATCAGCATCGCCGAGCCGACCGGCAGCGGGCAGCTCGGGTCGGAGGACACGCTGACGGCCAACCTGCTCGACGCGTCGCCGTCCTTCTCCTACGTCCTCGGGGCGAAGTACGCGGTCCCGGCCGGGATCAACCTGCCGGGCTCGGCGTCCGGGGGCGGCGCGGGCGCGTCCTCCGGCGGCCACCTGGCCTCGACGGGCCTGGACGTCGCCCTGCCGGTCGTCGGCCTCGGCCTGCTCGGTGCCGTCTTCCTGCTCAGGCGTCGCCGAGCGGTCTGATCACGTCGGCGGAGAAGCGCTCGAGCCCCTCGAGCCGCTGCGCCAGGGTGCAGTCCGTCCCGAAGTAGTAGGCCCACGGCATCGTCCAGACGTCCGTGACACCGAGCGACTCGGCCTTGGCGAAGCCGTCTGGGGTGAACGCGTCGGTCAGGGCCGTGATGACGCGGAAGTCGCCGGTCCTTCCCGCTTCCTCCCGGAGCTCGCTCAGCCGCCTGGCGTGCTGCCCGGCCTCCTCCGTCGTGTAGAGGTCGCCGACCCATCCGTCGTGGCGTGCGGCGCGCGCGAAGGCGACCTCGCTGAGCCCGCCGACGTAGACCGGGATCGGTGCGGTCGGCGACGGTTCCATCACCATCCTGGGCGCGTCGTAGAACCGGCCGTGGAACTCGGTCCAGCCCGGCTCCCACAGCGCCTTCATGAGCGCCAGTGCCTCGTCGGTCCGCTTGCCACGCGTCGCGAAGTCCTGTCCCATCAGGGCGAACTCCTCTCGGCACCAGCCGATCCCCACGCCCAGGGCCACCCGGTTGCCGGAGAGGACGGCCGCAGTGCCCACCGACTTCGCGACCTGGAACGGCGAGCGGATCGACGGCACGTAGACGCTCGGGTAGAACCGCAGGCGGGTCGTCACCGCGGCCAGCGCCCCGACGAGGACCCACGGGTCGGGCCACTCCGCGTCGAAGCCCCACCTGCGGGCGCCGTCCGGGGTGTACGGGTACGGCGTCTCGAGCCGCTCGAGGTCGAGCACGTGGTCGGGCATCGTCAGCGCGTCGTAGCCCAGCTCGTCCGCGAGGCGGGCGATGGCGACGAGCTGGTCGGCCGGCAGGAAGGCGGTGCTGATCGCGAAGCGCATCCTACGATCATGCCCATGGGACTGCTCACGCCTGTCGCCGTGCAGATCGGGTCGATCTCCTGGATGCCGAAGCTGCTGCCGCAGATCGTCTTCGTCGACAAGCTCATCCAGGGCGGGACCCGCGGGAAGGTGACGATCCTCGACGTGGCGGGGCTGCCCAACCTGATGCTCACCGTGGTCGGCCGCAAGAGCGGCCTGCCGCGGTCGACGCCGCTGCTGTGCGTGCCCTACACGGACGGGTCGATCCTCATCGCCGGCTCCTACTTCGGCGGCCCGAAGGAGCCGCTCTGGGTCAAGAACATCGAGGCGAACCCCGACGTGACCGTCCGCTTCAAGGGCCGGACGTCGGACATGCGGGCGCGCATGCTCGAGGGCGACGAGCGGGCCGAGGCGTGGCGGGCGATGCTGAAGGTCTGGCCGAACTTCGCGATGTACGAGAAGCGGACCGACCGCTACATCAAGGTCTTCCAGCTCGAGTCGCGCTAGCGGTAGGTCCGCGTCCTCCCGCAGAGCGTGACGCGCATCGGCACCGTGGTGCGCACCCACAGCAGCGCCCCGCACGTGACGTGCGCGCGGGCGGCGTCGATGGTCACAGCAGTGATGCCCGTGCCCCGGATCAGCAGCGAGTCGGTCGCGTGCAGCCTGATCTGCTGCGGCTTCAGCCGGGTCTCGGACACATAGGGGATCGCGGGGATCTCCCCGCCGGTGAGGACCCCGGCGCCCGACACGGGTGCCTGGGGCGGACCGTCGGCGTGGTCGCGGTTGGTGGACACGACGTCGATCGTCCCGTGGCCCTTGAGGTCGCTCAGCCAGTAGGCGTGGTCGGCCACGACGTCGGCGGCCGCCGCGTCCTCGCTCGGGTCGACGACATAGGTGATCTGGTAGGGATCGCGGTCGACCGCGTCGTGGCCCAGCCAGTCCGCCCCGGGCTGGAACTGGTCGTTCGCCGCGAGCGTCAGGTGGTCCGCCGTCAGGTGCAGGTGCTCCTCGAACGGCACCCCGGCCGCCTCCAGCGCGGCGATCGTCTGGCGGGTCGTGTCGATGTTGACCAGCTCGTCCTCGGTCGAGTTCCAGGACAGGATCGGGGTGTTGCGCAGCGAGGCGAGCTGGTCGTCCACGCTGCCGGGAGCACCGACGACGGAGAAGCCCCGGCTGAACAGGTCGGGCCATCGGGCGAGGAGGCGGAACGTGCCGAAGCCGCCCATCGAGTAGCCGCTCACCGTCGACCACGAGGCGTCGACGCGGTAGTGGCGGGCCACGTCCGCCCATGCCTCGAACGTGTCGGCCTCCGGCGTGCCGGCGTAGAAGCCGTCCGGCCCGCGGCCGGCCGGCGTGAGCACCAGTGAGCCGGTGCTGCGGTCGCCGAGCTGGGCCTGGTTGTGCGACGCGGCGTACTGGTTGTAGTTGGCCGACAAGGAGTGCAGGAGCAGGGTCATGCCGTAGCCGCGCCCGCCGGCTCTGGCTGGCACGTAGAGGTTGTAGGGCTGGAGCTGCCCGATGAGCGAGCCCTGGCACTTCGCGCCGGACGCGAACTGCGAGGCCAGGTCGTAGCAGACGCGGGGCGGGTCGACGCCCTGCCCGTAGGCGAAGTGGCTCGCGAAGATCCGGTCGATCGAGCCGGTGCGCGGCACGCCGCTGTCGTCGTGCACGTGACGGGCCAGCTTGCCGAAGTCGACCTCGGCGGCGAAGGTCGACACGTCGCCCTGGGCGAGGGCGAGGGACTGCGCGCGGTCGCGCCAGAAGGCCGTCGTCGCCGCGGTTCCGACGGCCGTGTCCGCCATGGTCGCCCCGGCGATGAGCGGCTGCGGCTCTGCCGTGCGCGGGCCGACGTTGACGATCGCGGTGCCCGGGCCGCCGCCTGGTGTCGTCGCCGTCGCGGAGCCGGTCGCCGGTGGGAGGTAGCGCTTCGCGGCCGGGTCCCAGAGACCCACGCCGGCCGTGGTGCGGACCTTCGCGGTACCGGGGTTCCAGAGCCGGTGGGGGATGCGGATCTCGACCTGGCGGCGCAGCGGGTCGACTGTCGCGGTCGCCGCGCCCGAGACGGCGCCGGTCACGACCGCGGTGCTGCCGTGCCAGGTCACGAACAGCTTCGACGGGGAGGAGACGCCGGCGCCGAACGGCCACGCCGTCGACGGCCCGTCGCCGAGAGCGATGGTGGCGGCGGTGCGCGTCGGGTCGACCAGCGTGTTCAGGGTGAGGCGGAACGCCGTGGCGTCGCGGAGGGGCTTGACGCGCAGCTCCACCAGGTCGGCCGCGTTGTTGGCGTACCGCTTGTCCGTCGGGTAGGTGAAGGTGCCCGCCGACGGCGAGTAGAGGTGGGTCGAGGCACCGTAGGGGCTGTTGGGGTCGGGCACGCCCTTGGCGCCGTGGTCGTCGAACAGGAAGTCCTGGTAGAGCCACTCGCCGTCGCGGTAGGCCGTCGCACCGCTGACCAGGACCGGCGCTGCCTTCCAGACGCCTGTGTTCTCCAGCTGAGGGGCGCGGGGTGCGGGCGCGTAGAGGATGTCGGGTCCTGGTCGGTGACCCGAGATGACCGTCGGGGTGCCGGCGTGCGCCGGCACGACCAGCAGGGGCACGAGGGCGAGAGGCACGAGGCGCTTCAGCACGTCGACGACTTCGACGTCTCCCGCGCGAATCCTCTCAGTCGTGCAGGACGGGCTCGTGGTCGAGGTGACCCGGCGGCTCGAGCTGGAAGGTGGAGTGCTCCACGTCGAAGTGCCCGGCGAGGCACTCACCCAGCCGGTCGAGGACGCTGGACGCCGAACCGTCCTCCCACAACGCGTCGTCGACGACCACGTGGGCGCTGAGGACGGCGTTGCCGCTCGTGATCGTCCACGCGTGCAGGTCGTGGCACCCGACCACGCCAGGCGTCTCGAGGATGTGGGTGCGGACCTCCTGGAGGTCCACGTGGTCGGGCGTCGCCTCCAGCAGCACGTCGACAGCCGCCCTCAGCATCCGCAGCGTCCGCGGGACGATGAGAGCGCCGATGAGCAACGACGCGACGGGGTCGGCGCGCTGCCACCCGGTGACGGCGATGACGCCCGCGGCGACGAGGACGGCCGTCGCTCCCAGCAGATCGGCCAGCACCTCGAGGTAGGCGCCTCGCACGGTCAGCGACTCCTGGCTGCCCTGACGGAGCAGCGCGAGGCTCAGGCCGTTGCCGACGACGGCGACGGCGCCGAAGAGGACCATCGTGCCGGGGTGCGCGTCGGCGGGAGTGACCAGGCGGCGCACAGCCTCGACGAGGAGCAGCACGCTCAGGACGAGCAGCACCACGGCGTTGACGACGGCGGCCAGGATCTCCAGGCGCTGCAGCCCGAAGGTCCGGGCGAGCGTCGGAGGCCGGGTCGCGCAGACGACGGCGAACAGCGACAGGCCGATGCCGGCCGCGTCGGCACCCATGTGGGCCGCGTCCGCGAGCAGCACCAGTGAGTGCGCGAGGAACCCCCCGACGACCTCGGCGGTCAGGATGGCCGTCGTGATCCCGAGGACGAGCGCCAGCCGCGACCGCTGCAGGCCGGCAGCCGTCCCGTGGGAGTGATGGGCGTGGCCGGTCACAGCTCCTTCACCAGCACGGCGAAGTCGAGGTCGTCGCGCTTCGGCGTGCCGAAGCGGTCGTCCCCGTAGGGAAAGGGACGGCGCTCGCCGGTGTCGGCGTAGCCGCGCCTACGGTAGTAGCCGATGAGCTCCGAGCGGCTGGAGATGACGGTCATCTCCACGTAGCGGAGGTTCCGCTCGGCGGCGAGGCGCTCGGCCTTCGCGAGGAGCCTGGACCCGACGCCGCTGCCCTGCAGCCCGGGGCGGACGGCGAACATCCCGAAGTACGCGTGCCCCTCGCGCGGGACGAGCGTGCAGCAGCCGAGCAGCTCTCCGGCCGGGTCCTCGGCGACCACGATGTGCTCGAGGAGCGACTCGACCTCGCGCGGGTCCGTGCGCTGGCCGTCGAGCAGGTCGGCCTCGGTGGTCCAGCCGGCGCGGCTGTCGTCGCCGCGGTAGGCCGACTCGACCAGGGCAACGACGGCGGGCACGTCCTGGCGGTGGGCGCGGCGGATCCTCACGCGCCCAGTCTGGACTAGGGCGTCGCCGACAGCCGCAGGGACACCACGCCGCTGGTCGACGGCATCGCGCCGCGGTCGCCGGGAAAGCGCGCGACCAGCTGCGTGTCGTACGGCGTGCGGACCTTGGCTGCCCACGTCCCCGCCGCGGTGGTCGTGGTGCGGGTCTTGAGGCTCCACGTGGCCGTGCCTGCGCGGCGGGCCAGCAGCGTCACCTGTCGCCCGGCGACCGGGCGCCCGCCGGCGGTCTTGAGGGCACCCGACAGGGTCACGACCACGCCGGGGCGGACGGTCGTCGACCCGGTGGCGCTGAGAACGGTGTCGACCTTGCCGTTGCCCCAGGTCAGCGCGCGCAGCTGCGCGAGCGAGCCGTTGAAGCGGTTCATGTCGCTGGCGGCCGAGACGCCCGAGACGGTGCTGCTCTCGGAGTACTGCCAGAAGGTCCAGCGGCTCCACGCGCCGTCGAACGTGGTGGGGTAGCTGCGGTACTGCGCCGCCCAGAGCGGGTAGGCGCGGAACGCCCTCGTACCCGCCATGGCGGTCTTCCAGAAGCTCGGGTAGCTGTAGACCATCGGCGTGCGGCCCGTGATGCGCTGAACGGTCGTGAGGAACGTGTGGGCCCACGAGATGAGCTGGGCAGGCGTGAGGCCGCCGCTGCTCTCGAGGTCGAGGACCAGGGGAAGCTCGCCGGCGTGCCGGGTCGTGCCGGCGACGGCCACGAGGTGGCGGGCCTGCGCGTCGGCGTCGCCGGGGGTGGTCGTGGGCCGGGCGTAGTGGTAGGCGCCGACGTAGAGACCGGCCCGCTTCGCGTCCTTCCAGTCGGTGGCGAAGGTGGGGTCGACCTTCACCCGGCCGTCGGTGGCCTTGTGGAACACGAAGGCGTGGCCGCTGGCGCGCACCGCCGACCAGTTGATCCCGGCGCCGTTGGGGTGCTGGTACTTCGAGACGTCGGCGCCGTTGATGACGGCGAGGGCCGGGGTCGCCGTGGCGAGGGCGGCAGCAGTGGTCAGGGCGAGCGCGGCACGGCGGAGCACGAGGGGGCCTTCCGGTGGGGGGATGCCTCACCTTCGGCCGGTCTGCCCGTGATCGTGACGCCGTTTCGGGAAGCATCACCTTTCGGTAGCCCCGAGATGGGGTGGTTTGCCCGATGTGTCCCCGTAGGTCTACGCGGCCCTGGGTGCGCGCTTGGTGACGGACGCGAGGGCGGCGACCAGGGCCTCGCGCCACTCGTCGTGGTGCAGGATCAGCGACACGTGGCCGCCATGCACCTCGAAGACCTCGGCCCCGGGGATCGAGGCGGCGAGCTTGCGCTGGCGACTGGCCGGGATCGCATGGTCGTGGTCGGTGACGACGACCGCTGTCGGGCAGCTGATGCTGCCCACCCAGGGCGCGCTGTTGAAGCGGCCCAGCTCGCCCAGCACCTCGGGCATCGACCAGGCACTCGTGCTGCGGAACTCCGCGCGCCCGAAGGCAGGCGTCGACGCGTCGAGGTTCGGGGCCTCGGGCAGGTGCTCGGCCAGCCGCTCCACACGCGACAGGGCGTAGCCCGACAGCGGGTGCATCGCGAGCGACATGATCGGGAAGAAGAACTTCTCCCGGCGCTTGCCGCGGAAGTTGCGGGCGGTCGCGCACAGCGCCAGGCCGATGACCCGGTCCGGGTGCCGGTGCGCCACGAGCTGGGCGACGAGCCCGCCCATCGAGTAGCCCGCCACGTAGGCCTGCTGCACGCCCAGCACGTCGAGCAGCGCGACCGCGTCGTCGGCGCAGTCGTCGAGCCGGAAGCGGCGGCTGCGGATGCCGCGCCCGTGCCAGCGCTGGTCGAGCGCGACGACGCGGTAGGTCTTCGCGAGCTCCTCGAGCACGGGGTACCAGGTCAGGTACGCCGTGCACCCGAGCGCGTGCAGGAGCACCAGCGTCGGGGCGTCCGGAGCGGGGCCGGGTACGTCGACCACGTACGTGCTGCCGCGTCCGGGCAGCTCGACCATCCGACCCTCGGGGACCTGGGGGACCGAGGGCATCTTCACGACGCGGCGCAGGCCGGCTCGTGCGAAGCCCCCGGCGAAGTCGGTGACAACCATGTGCGGACGTGCCTCCTCGCAGCGCGCCGAGATGTCGCGCTTGCTCGCTTGGACCTGCCCTACTGCGCGGAGGTTACCCAGATGCGCGCAGAAGATCTTCCAAAGATGCAGAGACGTGACCGGCGAGTCCTCGCAGGTCCGGCAGCACGTCGGGGCAGGACAGCAGCGAGAAGTTCATGCGGTCGATGTAGGACCAGACCGTCACGTTGAGGCCCATGCCCTGGAGGATGGGCCCGACGCTGTAGAGGTCTGTCAGGCGGGCACCGGCGATCCAGACGGGGGCGGTCGGGCCGGGGACGTTCGACACGACGACGTTGAACGGCGAGGGGTGGTAGTCCGCGCCGCGGAACCTGCTGTACGCGCGGTTCACGAGGCTCATCGGCGCCGGCGGGACGAACTGGAACCAGTCCTCCATCATCTTCAGGCCGAGGGTCTTCTGCACCACTTTGACCTCGTTCGTCGTGCGGCTGATGTGCAGCAGCCGCTCGACGGGGTCGTCGATGTCCGTGGCGAGCGTGGTGAACATGTTGGAGACGGCGTTGCCGCCGAGGCGCGGAGGCGCGCCCGGGGCGTCGGTCGACACCGGGACACCGGCGAGCAGGGACGAGGCCGGGTGCTCGCCGCGGCTGTCCATCCAGGAGCGCAGTGCGCCTCCGACGACGGCGAGCACGACGTCGTTGAGCGTCACGCCGTGCGCCTTCTTCACGCGCTTGAAGTCCTCGAGCGGCAGCGACACGGTCGTGAAGGACCTCTGCGCCGTGATGGCCCCGTCGAACGACGTGCGCGGGGTGTCGAGGATCGGGCGGGGGGTGGCGATGTCGCTGCCCCGCTTGTGGCGCACCACGGCGAGGATCGCGCGGATCGTCCGGAGCAGCAGGGCCGGCAGCAGGGCGAGCTGCTTCACGGCGTCGACGACGGCGACCTTCGCGACCTCGGCCGCGGCCGGCGTCGGCTCGGGCCGCCACGGCGGCGGCACCGGCGCGTCGGCGTCCGGTCCGAGGTCCATGATGTTGGCGAGCAGGGCGTTCGCGGCGACGCCGTCGGCCAGCGCGTGGTGCATCTTGGCGACGATGCCGACCCGGCCGTCGGCGAAGCCCTCGCAGACGTGCAGCTCCCACAGCGGCAGCGACCGGTCGAGCGGCGTGCTCGCGATCCGTCCGATGACGTTCTCGAACTCCTCCATGCCGCCGGGCGCCGGAATGCGGTCCAGGAAGATGTGCTGATCCGGGTCGAAGTCGCGGTCCTCGACCCAGAGCGGGTGGTGCAGCTGGAAGGGGACCTGCAGCACGCGGCGCTGGAAGGGTGGTACGAGGTGCAGCCGTCGCACCATCTCGTCCTTGATCATGGGGAACGAGTAGCCGCCCGGCACCTGGCTGACATCGACGATCGACACCTTCAACGTGTGCATGTGGAGGGTGGGCGTCTCCATGTAGAGGAACCCCGCGTCCGCCCCCGTCATCCGCTCCACCAGGAGCAGTGTTCCGTGCGCGTCGCGCGCAGGGCAAGATGCCGGGGTGGACCTCGGCGGTGAGCAGGTGGAGCGGCTGCTCGCGTACGCCGACGCGGAGGTCGAGCAGGGCCGCCTCCCGGCCTACCAGCTGGCCTTGGCGCGTGACGGCGAGGTGCTCCTGCACCGGACCGTCGGAGCCGCCGAGGACGCCCGGTTCACGACGTTCTCCGTGACCAAGGCCGTGACGGCCGCGGTCGCCTGGATGCACCTGGACCCGGCGCTGCCGGTCGCCGAGGTGCTGCCGTCGTTCGCGGACAAGCCAGCGGTACGGGTCGAGCACCTGCTGACCCACACTGCGGGGTTCCCGCGCGCGAAGCTCTCCTTCGAGGAGGCTGCCGACCCGGTGGCCCGCCGTGAGCGGTTCGCGAGCTGGCGGTTGTCCTGGGTGCCGGGCGAGCAGCTGGAGTACCACCCGACCTCCGCGCACTGGGTGCTCGCGACCCTCGTCGAGGAGCTCACCGGCCGGCCGTTCAGCGAGGTCGTCCGCGAGCGGCTCGTGGACCCGCTCGGCCTGGCCGCGCTGCGGCTCGGGGACGACGGTCCCGCGGTCGACGTCCTGCACGTCGGCGAGGCGACCGACCGCATCGACCCCTTGCAGGCGGACCCGGCGTGGTTGCTCCGCTTCAACGAGACCGAGGTCCGCCGGCTCGGGGTCCCGGGTGCGGGCGCCGTGTCGACGGCCGACGACGTGGCCGTTCTCTACCAGCACCTGCTGCACGACCCGAAGGGGCTGTGGGACCCCGAGGTGCTGCTCGACGGGACCCAGCGGGTCCGCTTCGACCTCGTGGACCCGTGGACCGGTGTCCCCGCCAACCGCACCCTGGGACTGACCGTCGCCGGCGACGACGGCAAGGCGGCGATGCGCCAGTTCGGACGCGCTGCCGGTCCGCGCACCTTCGGCGCGAGCGGGCTCGGAGGCCAGATCGCCTGGGCCGACCCGGACTCAGGGCTGTCGTTCTGCTTTCTCACCAACGGCCTCGAGAGGGACCAGGTCGCTGCTTTCATCCGTGCCAACAAGCTGTCCACCTATGCCGCGAGGTGCGTGTGAGCTACAACCTGTCCCAGCTCTTCGAGGCCGTCGCCGAGGCCGACCCGGACCGCGAGGTCCTGGTCGTCGGCGACCGGCGGCTCAGCTACTCCGAGCTCGACGAGCGCGCCAACCGCCTCGCCCACGTCCTGCGCGAGGCGGGTGTCGGCGTGGGTGACACGGTCGGCCTGCAGCTCGCGAACGGCAGCGAGTACGTCGAGGGGATGCTGGCGGCCTTCAAGCTGCGCGCGATCCCGGTCAACATCAACTACCGCTACGTCGAGCGGGAGCTGCGCTACCTCTACGACGACGCCGGGCTCACAGCGCTGCTGGTGCACCGCAGCTTCGCGCCGCGCGCCGCGCCCGTGCTCGCGGAGCACCCGATGCGCGTCGTCCTCGACGTCGACGACGGCAGCGGCGAGGACCCCGTGCCCGGCTCGGTTCCCTACGAGGCAGCGCTTTCCGGCGCCTCGGCGGACAGGCCGGTGACGGAAGGGCGCTCGAGCGACGACCTCTACCTGATCTACACGGGCGGCACGACCGGCATGCCGAAGGGCGTCGTCTGGCGCCACGAGGACATCTTCAAGTCGGCGATGGGTGGCGGCGACGTCGTGCAGGGCGGCGACTTCGTGAGCGGCCCCGAGGAGCTGGCGCAGCGGCTGCCGGAGAACGGCATCGTCGCCATGGCCACACCGCCGCTCATGCACGCGGCCGCGCACTGGCTGACCTTCCACCAGCTCTTCACCGGCGGCAAGGTCGTGATGATGCCGTTGGGGCGCTTCGAGCCGAAGGAGGTCTGGGACACCATCGCGCGCGAGGGCGTCTTCAACATGGTCCTCGTCGGTGACGCGATGGTGAAGCCCTTGATGGACGCACTGGCGAGCGACAGCGACATCAAGAGCGACAGCCTCTGGGTGCTCGCCTCGAGCGGCGCCCCGCTGTCGCAGCACAACAAGGACCGCGTCGCGGAGCTGCTGCCCGGCCGCATGCTCATCGACTCGCTCGGGTCGTCCGAGACCGGCGTGCTCGGCGCGAAGAGCGAGGCGACCTTCAAGCTGAGCGACCAGACCGCGGTGCTGAAGCCGGACGGGACGCCGGTCGCGCCCGGGTCGGAGGAGACGGGCAAGGTCGCCCGGCGGGGGCACGTGCCCCTGCGCTACCACAACGACCCCGAGAAGTCGGCGGCCACGTTCATCACGGTCGACGGCGTCCGCTGGGCGCTCACGGGCGACGAGGCGATGGTCGAGGCCGACGGGTCGGTGAAGATGCTCGGGCGCGGGTCGCAGTGCATCAACACCGGCGGCGAGAAGGTCTACCCCGAGGAGGTCGAGGAGCCCCTCAAGGCGCACCCGGCCGTCGAGGACGCGCTGGTCGTCGGTGTCCCTGACGAGCGCTGGGGCGAGCGGGTCGCCGCCGTGGTCCAGCTCGTGCCGGGGGGCAGCCTCCAGCTGGCCGACCTGCAGACCTACCTGCGCGAGCACGTCGCCGGCTACAAGGTCCCGCGCGACCTCGTCCTCGTCGACCAGGTCGTGAGATCCCCCGCGGGCAAGGCGGACTACCGCTGGGCCAAAGAGACGGCATCGTCGGCATCGACGGCATCGACGTCAGGGACCGCCTGATGGACCAGCTGACGGCGATGGACGCCAGCTTCCTGCACATGGAGAGCCCCTCGGTCCTCCAGCACGTCCTCGGCGTGATGCTCTTCGACGCCGCCGGGTCGGAGGGCCGCTTCAGCACGGACCGGTTCCGCCAGGGCCTGCTGGACCGCATGCACCTCATGCCGGCCTTCACCCGGCGCCTCGTCGAGGTCCCGTTGCAGCTCGACCACCCCTACTGGGTCCGCGACGAGAACATCGACATCGACCAGCACCTGCACGTCGTGACGTGCCCGGCGCCTGGCGACCTCGACGCTCTCGGCCGACTGGTGGGGGACATCGGGTCGACCATGCTGCCCCGCGACCGCCCGCTCTGGGAGCTGTTCCTCGTCGAGGGGCTCGAGGACGGTCAGGTCGCGCTGGTCGCGAAGATGCACCACTCGACCATCTACGGCTCGGCCGGCGCGGACATGATGGCGCACCTGCTCGACCTCACGCCGGAGGGCCGTGAGGTGGAGAGACCCTCGGCGCCGGCGGTCGAGACCCAGCCGTCGGCGCTCGGACTGCTCGCCCGCGCCGGGGTGCACGCCGTGCGGCGTCCGGCACTCGCGGCGCAGACGCTCGTCAACAGCGCCCGGCAGGCTGGGCAGCTGGGCGCGCTCGTCGCGCG
>Ga0070658_10000347_pt1 | contig 40157 bp, 34 predicted proteins | sample KBSC13metaG_FD_64664 | JGI IMG/M metagenome (GOLD analysis project Ga0070658, IMG submission 64664) | Corn rhizosphere microbial communities from Kellogg Biological Station, Michigan, USA - KBS C1-3 metaG | ecosystem: Host-associated > Plants > Roots > Rhizosphere > Soil ... | reverse complement strand
AGGCCCAACTGCCCTGTTTGGCGACGACGGCGTTGGCGCTGCTGATCAGCACGATGCTGCCGCCGGTTCCCTGCGCCTGCATAACAGTGTTGGCTTCGTCGGCGATCAGCATCGAGCCGAGCAGATTGACGTCGAAGGTCTTCCGCCACTGATCTTCGGTCGTGCGTCCGGTCGCCGGGTCCGGGGCGAAGAAGGTAGCGGCGACCGCGACGACAATGTCCACGCCGCCGTACTGCATTACGACTCGGTCGAGCAGGGCACGCACCGATTCGCGATCGGTGCAGTCAACGGTCTCTGCGACGGCTGTCTCCTTACCGAAGGAGGTCCGCACCTTTTCCGCCACGGCCTGCGCGAATTCCAGGCGCAGATCCGCGGCGACGACATGGGCGCCTTCGCGCGCCAGCCGCTCGGCGACTGCCATCCCGATGCCGGGGCTGGCGCCCAGCACGACCGCGACCTTCCGGCTCAACTCCCGCTCGGGCGGCATCCGCTTCAGTTTCGCCTCTTCCAGCAGCCAGTACTCGATCCCGAACGATTCGCTTAGCGGCAGGGCGACATAGTTGTCCACCACCCGGTCGGCAGGGATTCCGGCCTGGGCGGGCAGATCGTCGTTCAGCGCGGTCGCGCCCGCCATCACATGGATCGCGTTGACATAGAACTCCCCGGTGATTCGCGCCTCCGCCTTGCTCCGCCCAAAACTGAACAGGCCCACGCCGGGCACGAGCGCCACCGTCGGGTTGGCGGAGCGCATCGCGGGTGAGTCGGGAAATCTGTTTGCCTCGTAGTACTGCGCGTAGTCTGCGCGATAGCCTTCCAGCGCCTTCTGTGCGGCGGCAAGGAGGGCGGACGCATCCCCGTTGACGGCGTCCCACTCGATAAAGAGCGGGCGGACTTTGGTGCGCACGAAGTGATCCGGGCAACTGGTGCCCTGCCAGGCCAGACTCTTTGCCTGCGCGCTGTCGATGAACTCCAGCACATTCTCGCTGTCGTCGAAGTGGCTGATCTGCGGGCCGACGCTGCCGCGCAGGGCCGGCATGAGGGCGCGAGCAAGAGCCTGACGATCCGAGCGCGGCGTTACGATCTGGCCTCCGAAGAGCTGCTCGCCCTGGGCGCTCTCACGCGCCAGGACATACTGCCCGATCTTGTCGAGCACGCGCAGGGTGTTGAGGTAGCTCTCCCGCCCGGTGTCGCCCCAGGTGAAGAGGCCATGAGAGCCGAGCAGGATGCCGTCACAGTCGGGATTGTCCCGCACCGCGTTCTCCAGCCAGAGGCCGAGCTCGAAGCCAGGGCGCTTCCACGGCAGCCAGACCAGATGGATGCCGGTCTCGGCGCGGAGGCGCTCCAGTTGGGCCGGACCGTTGGCGCAGGCGGCGAGGGCGATCGCCCAGTCGGGATGCAGATGATCGACATGGCGGAAGGGCAGAAAGGCGTGCAGGGGAGTATCGATCGAGGCGGCGCGGGGATTGGCGCCGAACGTACAGAGTGGATAGCGATCCACCATCTCATCTTCGAATGCCACGCCGCGATACTGCCGTTTCAGCGCGTTGAGACGCTCCATCGTGAGGGTTGCGAAGCCGTCACGCTTGATGGTGCCGAGATCGCCGCCGCTGCCTTTGACCCAGAGCACGGTCGTCATCTCCCCGGTCACAGGGTCCTGCATGTCGATCTTGGCGGAGGTGTTGCCGCCTCCAAAATTCGTCAGACGCAGATCGCGTCCGAGAAGATTGGAGCGATAACGAAGCAGCTCCGCTTCGTCCATCCCGACGGTCTCCTGCTCGTCCCACAAATCCTGCAAAAGTTTCAGTTCCATATGGCTCCTCTGCCCCACCTGCTCTTACTCGGGGTCATTCGGGTTCTGGTTCTCCTCTGCCCGTGTGAAACCCTATCCGGTTCGCTCCATCGCCGGCAGAGAGGCCGTCCCCGGTCTCGGCAAGATTATACCCGCTTCTCCGGCCCTCTATCGCGAGCTGAGTGCGCAGTTCGGCCAGGCGATCCAGGAGTTCTCTCTCCTCGACGCAGACTTCCAACTGCTCTTGAAACCACCGCTCTTTTCCCAACAGGTGCGCGGTTTCCCACACCTCCATCAGTTCACGCACCAGACGGTTCCAATTCTTGTAGCGGCGCTGTTCGAGGCCTTCCGGCATCCACATCATCTCTTTTTCCACTCCGTTTTTCCACTTTCCAGCCGATGATCTCACCCTGCTTGAGGGAGACGCGCCCTTCCGATGCGGATCGGCCTGTCAACCATAAACGCGTATCTGCCGCCTGATCTAACGTCCGCGAAGGAATTCGCCCCTGTCGTCGAGAAGTGAAGAGGCAGGTTTTCAGCCACAAATATTGGGATGAATAGCACGAATCTCGGAGAGAACAGCGGAGGCGCCTCTTGACAGAAGACGAGGCATTGCAACATTTGGGAGGCAGCGACGAGTTGGCGGCACGCCGTGCCTTCGACAGTCTTTACCAGCGTTATCTCCCCTTTACCGAGAGCGCACTGCGACGCAAGTTCGCGTACAGCAATGCGGCAGATGTAGAAAATGCGGCACAGCAGACCTTTCTGAAGCTCTGGCAATCCCGCCGCAGCGTGACGTTTTCGGATCCGCCCGCCTGGCGCGGACTGCTCAGTGCGACGGCGCGCAACTGCTATATCGACATATTGCGATCGAGCCGCTCTACCCTCCCCCCGGAGGGAATCGACGAGGTGCCTCCGGACGAGCGCCCCTTCGTTCTGGAGATCGTCGATCGATTGGCGCTGGCGACGATGACGCGCCGCCTCTCCTATGCGGCCGACGTCTTCTGGCTCGGCCTCTCTCCCAAGCGCACGGCCGAGGAGCATCAGCGTCGCCTGCTCGCTGCCCGCCTGTTCTACCTGGAGGGCGCCGATCTGGACGAGACACTCGATCTTTTGAATCGCCCACGTCCGGGAGTGCGCCCCCTCTCCCGCAGCCTATTGGCCCAATGGCTGGACGCCCCCGACATTCTCCTGCCTCTCGCCTACTCGGTTCTGTACTACGCTCCTGCGGCGCTGGCGGCACACCTGCTCGAACTTCCCGAGGGGACTCCTCCGGAGTCTCTGGACGTTCTCCTCGCAGACTTGACCTCGGAGGAGAGTCCGCAGCCTGTGTGTGCGCAGTGGAATGCGCAGGAGGCCCATGCCATTCTCTGGCGTTACTACCGCAACGTCTCGCCTCAGCGCGAACCGGGCATTCCACAATCTAAATTAAATTTAGAAGAATTATATCATATTTTTGATAGATGTCGCGCGCTTTTTCCGTTCAGTAGTCAGATGGCAGATCTTTTGCAGGGAACTCGGGGAGAGTTGGCGGCGCAGTGTGGCCCCGCTCAACCCGGCCTCTGGCGACGGTTGGCCTTTCAGTACCGCTATCTGGACGAATTGGCCCACCAGGATATCCAGGAGCGAATCGCGCCTGCGGCACAGCAGGTGGACTTTCTGATCTCTCAGACGATCCTGCAGGGCTGGCTCAGCTCGAGGAGACTGCTGGAGGCGCTGGCCCAGACCTGCGCGGAGTTGTTGGAGGAGTACAACGATGAGTGATATCGGACCCGAAACGGACCTCTCACCCCAGGCGGTGCAGGTCCTTGCCGGATGGCTGCGACGGCAGGAAGGGGCACATGCTCCGGCCGGGAGCGCTCCAGAGGTACCGGAGTTGGTGCGCTATCTCTGTGGGGCGCTGCCTCCGGGAGAGACATTTGCGATCGAAGAGCGCCTTCTCGCGACAAAATCCGGCCTTCGTCAACTGCGTGTCGTGCGCGCGGAGTTGCTGCGCCTGGAAGCGATGCCATGGCAGGCGGTCGCCGTGGCGGCGCAGGGAGAGGATTCGACTGCCGCCGTCGCCGCGGCCTGGCTGGCGCTAACCGCGACGCAGGTGAGGGACGCAGAGCGCGCTCCAGCCCGCTGGCTTGCCGACGGCTGGCAGACGCTGCGGAACCAGGTAGAGGCGGGCGTCGGGGAAGCGCTGGCGGCCTGGAACAGCTTTCTGGCTTTCGGAGCGCAGTGGGGCCGCGAACTGCGCGCACCCGGTCTTTTCGCTCTGGAACGGGGAGCCGCCCCGATGGAGACGATTCTGCCCGGCATCCCTGCGCCCGTTCAGATCGAAGCCGATATCGATGCGAAAGATACGCTGCACGTCACACTCCAGGTGGAGGTACAGACGGACGACGTACCCGACGCGCCGCTCGAGGGACGCAGTGTGCTCCTGGCGCTGCGCAACGGTACGGAAGTCTGGCCTCTCGCTGATGCCCCCCTGCGCGACGGGTTCGCAGAGTGGCATATCCCCGGATTCGGAGCGGCGACAGGAATGCCTGCCGGGGAGATCCCCCTCACCGCGCTGCAGTTCGCCTTTGCCACGTCAGAAGTTTCCGCCATCTCCGGCTCCCCCTTACGGCTGTTCGCGGAGATCACAGATCGGGAAGGAGTTTCGAGCGACCAGGGTCTAATTCCAATAATCTTTTTGGAAGAACCGCGCTGGTTTGCAGGAGAGTTCCGTGTTCGTGTGGAAATACCCGCCGAGGCGCGCTACTGGCTCTCCTCCGGCTACCAAGTCCGCCTTGACGTCGCGGTATCCGGCGCCCATTGGCAGCACCTCGGTACGTGGACGCTCGCTGCGGGAGACGACGCGCCCCACACCCTACAGGCTTCCTGTCCCGGCAGTCTGGATGTCATCCTCCCCTCCGTCACACTGATCCGGGCGCAGTTTCGCCCCCCCGAGTAAGGTCATAAGCAGCAAGATAGAACCCTGAGCGGGCGGGCGTCGTTCGGGAAAGGTCGCCGGTGAGTGCCGTTGATTTGGATTTTCGTCTCACCGTATTGGGTTTGATGAACGACACGCAGTACAGCGTTGACCTTGATTCTTGTGTTTCCGGTGCGCGGCTCGCCTCCGTTACAGCATGTCCCTTTGACCGGACGCAGGTTCCGCAGGCTGCCCTGGGTCGCCTGAGTCAGTACACGAAAGACGACTTCTCGCAGGAAGACCTCGTTTCGATTGGAAATGCGCTGGCAGATCTCCTGTTGCAGGGGGCCGTCCGTGACGCCTTTCTGGCGATCCTGCGCCAGTTTCCGAAGGCGCCAATCACGCTGCGCCTGAAAATCGGGCATCGCGCCCTCGCCGCGCTGCCCTGGGAGTTTCTCCGCCTTGAAGCGGCCGCGCCTGCCCTTCTGCGGGGCAGGCTATTCCAGAACGATCGCATCACGCTGCGGCGAGAGTGCGGCAGCAGAACTCCCCTTCCCGAGCTGCCCCTCGACCAGGTGCGTGTGCTGATCGTCTGGGCCGATCCCGGCTCCGCAAGTTTTCCTCCCCTGCTCCACCTCGCCGCGGAGGTGGAAGCCCTGTCCGCGGTGCTGCATCAACGCGGAGTTCACCACATCACGGAACTGCGCCGCGCCACGCAGGAGAATCTGCGCAAAGAGATCCAGGAGCTGCAGCCTCACCTCCTGCATTTCATCGGCCACGGCCAACAGCGTCGCAGCGGCGATCACCTCATCCTCTCCGGTGCGGAACCCAACAGCGAGACGTCTCTTCCCGCCGAGGAGTTGGCAAACTGGCTGGCCGGAACGCCGATTCGCCTGGTGACGCTGGCAGCCTGCGATACGCTGGGGGTGGGCCAGACCCTGGCGGCCCGCGGCGTTCCCGCCGTGGTCGCGATGCAGGCGCCGTTCGCAGATGATCTGGCAGTTCCTTTCACCCAGAATTTCTATATGTCCCTCCTGCAGCCCTGTCCCGCGGCAACGGCCCTGGCCCGCACCCGCAGCGCCCTGCGCGGCTCCGGTCCTGCCTGGGGGGTCCCGACGCTGCTCCAGAGCGTCGGGAGCGACATCCTCTTTACCTCACCGCCGCCTGTCGAGGCTCCCTTCCACGTTCCGCTGAGTCGCAATCCGGAGTTTGTCGGACACCGCGCGCTGCTGGAGGAGATGCATCGCACCCTGTCCGCCCCGGCATCCCGCTCGATTACGCTCTTCGGAATGGGGGGCCAGGGCAAGACGCAGTTGGCGGCAGAGTATGCCCACTCCTTTCAGCACGCCTATCCCGGCGGCGTCTTCTGGATCAAGGCGGCGACGACTCATGGGATTATCGAGGAGTTGGGCCGGATCGGCAGGCTCTACTTCGCGCTGCCCGAAGACAGAACCCCGCGGGAGGTGGCCCTTTATGTGCAGGAGAAGCTGCAAAACGTACCGCGTCCGACACTCCTGATCTACGACAACGTCTCGTGGGAGAATGAGGCGGACCCCAACGAGAAAACGGAGCCGGAACTGTTCCTGCCTGTCCGAGGCTCCTGCCGCGTGATCGTCACGACACGCGACCGACTGCTCTCCCCACCGCTCGCGCGCATTTTCGATTCCGAGCTGACGCTGGAGACAGCGGACGCCCTTGCCCTCCTGACGCAGGCCCGGACTCTGCGCGCCAAAGAGTTGAAGGAGGCGGAACGGGTGCTGGAACTGACGGGAGCGCTTCCGCTCGCCCTGGTGCTGGCGGCGCACCATATCCAGCGCAGCATGAGCGGTTTTCGCGAGTATCGGGAGTATCTGGAACATAGCCGTATCGATACGTTGACACGCTCGCGACGCGGCTTCCTCAGCACGACGAAACACAACGGCATGATCTTCAACGCGATCGCGATCTCTTACTGCGCTCAGCAGCCTCTGCACCGCTCTCTGCTGGTCCTCCTCGCCTGTTTCAATCGGCAGAGTATCTCCCCGGATCTGGCCTGGAAGGCGTCGGAGTTTCCGAACCGCATGGCCTTCAACGATGCGCTCGCCGATCTGATCGACTGCGCCCTGCTGCGCCGGGAAGAGGATGGGCGTTTGACACTGCACGAACTGGTGCGCGTCTTCGTCCTCGGGGAGCAGTCTCAGGAGATGCTGCGCTCCACCGCGAGCGCTATCGCTGCGCCGATGGCGGAGAAGATGCGCCATGCCAACGACACGATGCAGTGGCAGGAGATCTATCTGGAACTGCCGCACTGTCGCGCCATCACCCAGATGTGCCGGGAGCACAGGGCGCTGACGCCTCTCATCGATCTCCTGCTGGCGCATGGCGGATATCTGATGGAGCAGCGGAAATTCGAGGATGCCCAGGATTGCTGTCTGGAAGGCATTGCCCTGACCGAGAAAGACCCGGATCACTGCCTGCAACTGGCCCATTTCTGGCGGATCTACGGGGAGATCCTGCTGGCAAAACGCAAATCGCCCGCCGACTATACGGACTATGCGGCGGCGGAAAAGGCTTTTGAGATCGCAGCAAATGCCCTGGGTCTGGACGATCCTGAGATGTGGCATTTCTATAATACCAAAGGGCTGCTGCTGAAGACGCACAAGCGGCTTTCCGAAGCGCTGCCCTGCTACGAAGCCGCCTATCGCCTCTGCAGTGAGGCGTTTGACGATGGTGACGAGCGGATCGCGCTGCTTCTGAATAACATCGCGGCCCTGCAAGAGGAGAGAGAGGACTTCAGGGCAGCCCTGAAGAACTACCGCCGTTCCCTGGCCCTCTACGTCGGCAAATATGGGGAAGGAGACAGCAAGACGGCGATCCGCCGTAACAATATCGGGCGCGTACTGTACGGATTAGGCGAGTTTGAAGAGGCTTGTCGGCAGCACGAACAGGCGTTCAGGATCCATTCCGCGACCTCCCATGAGGGCAGCCTCCATGCCTTGATGAGCCGATACTACTATGCGTTGCCATGTTACGCCCTGGGTCGATGTGCGGAAGCGCAAGCGGCTTATGATGCGGCAATGGCGGGCCTCCTGGACGTATTGGGAAGCTCCCATCCGTCCTACCTTCACCTGAAAGAGAAATGGCGGCGGCTCACAGGAGGACCAGGAGCTTCCTAATCTGCGTTATGGGGGCGCAGGAGTTGTTCGGAGGGGGTGGATGCCTCGTGAGCGGGGCGGAGGAGGGTGGTGGAAGGGTTCTCCGGTCGGTCTGCGCCACGCAGAAGTTGGTTCGGATCGGTCGCCCGCCGACCGCGGATCTGCAATATCGGCAGAATGCTCCCGGCCAGTTCCCTCAAACGGGGTGTCCGTCCGCGCAGTGCGATGCGCCGGACGGTGGGAGACGCATGGCCATCGCCGACCTTGCCGAGCGCCTCCAGGATCAGAATCTCCAGCGCCTCTTCTCGGGCCGTGTAGTCGAGGAGTTGCCGCTCTTTGCGCCGCAGCGCTCGACAGAGATTCGGCACGAAATCCGCTGCACGTTCTCCCGTATCCTCCGTCTCCAGAAGCGGCAGCACTTCTCGCAAAGCGACTTCCGCCGCAAGCCGAACCCGCCCCTTCTTCTCGACATATTCCCGCAGCAGCAGACTCAGATGGCGTGGTTCACGCCATCGTCCCAGGGTCAGGAGCGCGCGTGCCCTGATACGATTCATCCTTCTTATGTTCCAGGGAATTTCGCTGAAGACCATGAGAGCGGTAACGGGCAGCGAGGGAATAAGCCCGATGAGCACGGTAACGAATACGTCCAGAAAAACAGCGAGCGGATCGGTGATCCTATCGAGATAGAAAACCTGCCAGACTGTGAAACAAGATATATAGAACCAACTTCTCAGCCAGAGGTGTATCAGGCGTCTGTTGGTGGGTACAGCGATACTCCCGCCGTTTGGGCCAATCAGCCAGCAGAGAATTTTTTCTGCCTCCGCACGGGCAGGATCTTCCGGTGTAAGACGGCCGAGCGCCCAGATAGACACCACACATTCGCGCCATTCGCGGATATTAGTGACACGCAGCATCTTCAGAAAATAGTCGGCGGCATACGGAGTCAGAGGCGCGTACTCCTCCAGTGTATCCGGGCGATACCGCAAAAACTGCCCCCGGCGCAACTTGCGGAGCAGACGCGGGATCAGGCGCCGTTCGGTATCGAAGGGCAGGACCAGCGGCACTTCGGAAGGAGACGCGCCCTTCGCTTCTTCTATCGCTGCAAGCGATGTCTCCTCCGCTGCATGGGGAGTGCGATCACGCAGGCGAGTCAGAAATCGCCTGCGCAGCACGGTAAGCGGCGTCTCTTCCGGCGTGTTTCGAAGCATCGGGCCTCCTCTCTGTCTGGGATCAGGCAGGCCGTACGGATTGGCACAGATCGAGCGGATGGCTGTCGGCGGAGACGTTCAGCGTCGGATTGGCGCGCGCCTCCTCCAACAGGGCCACAGAGATCTCCAGATACTGAGTATCGGCCGTGTTACGGATACGGGCAAAGCGTACCTGGGCAGGCTCGGCGCGGCCGCACGTGGCGGTGGCGGTGCGAACGCAGTCGTCGCCGGTAGGCAGGATGAGCGGCAGTCGGGCGCGCAGGATGCCGCCCTCGCCGCTGGTGCGCATGTTGATATACATATCCTCGAACTTCACTTTTTCCATCAGTTTGCGCGTAGTCATATCGGCAAGGCCGAGCGCAGTCGCATTGCCGTGCGACTGCGAGGTGACATCGAGTACGGCGATCACGCGCACATTCGGCCCTCCCCACTCTGCCTCGGGGATGCTGGGCATGGTGCCGCGCCCGATGACATGGGTGTCCATACCCGCGCCGCTGATGTTTTTGCCCATCTCGTCGATGACCAGAACGTCGATCTCCTGGAACGGCAGACGGGGCGAGATGGCGCGGGCGCGCTTCAGAAGCTCCTGCTCGGGCTCGCGTCCGACCTGATCGGCGGTCAGCGCGTGGATCTCGGCGGTGTGACCGAGTTCATTCTCGATCAGGGCGATGCCGCCGACGATATTGGTGTGCGCGGCCATATAGCGGGCGACACGGGGCATCAGTTCACGCAGCCCGAACGCGCCGTGACGATGGATCCCTTCCGCGCCGTGGCGCTTGCCGAGGCCGATGGCGCACATCTTGCCGATCCCGCTCTCCAGCGGCCCGGAGAAGTCGGTATGCGCCTTGATACGATTGATCACCATCACCGCGTCCGCCCCATGCGCGATACGGTCGAACCAGACGGTATGTCCAACGAACGGCCCGGCCTCGGCTCCCTCCAGAGTCCCGATGGCGTCCACCTCCATCGTCGCCTGAATCTCGGCTCCGACCGCTTCCGGCGTCAGGCCGTAGTCGAGCAGCAGGGACTTCTGCCCCTCCGGCGTCGCGCCGCCGTGGCTGCCCATCGCCGGAACCAGGAACGGCTCCATCCCCCGCGCCTTCAGCTCCGCGATGACAGTGCGCACGATCGGCACGATATTATCCACGCCCCGACTCCCCGACCCGACCGCGACCTTCGCGCCCGACTTCAGCCGCGCATCCTGCGCCAGCCTCTCCACGGCGGCGCGCACCTGCGTCTCGATCTGCGTCGCATCGAGGGCGGGCGTATCGAACTTCTGCTCCACGGTCCAGACCTCCGGCAGCGGCACGTCGGGATAGGTAAAGATGTCGAGGGGGATATTCAGTTGCAGGTTCATCGCAACACTCCTTGGGATCGTTAGGTTCGGTTCGCTTCCACCAGCAGCGCGGCGACGCGCAGGGCTTCCAGCATACTCTGTTCGCGGGCGATGCCCTGCCCGGCGATATCGAAGGCGGTGCCGTGATCGACGGAGACACGCTTGATCGGCAGGCCGATGGTCACATTGACGCCGGTATCGAAGCCGTGCAGTTTGACGGGAATGTGTCCCTGGTCGTGATACATCGCGACCACGAGATCGAAGGCTCCGGCGTTTGCGCGCTGAAAAACAGTGTCCGGCGGATGCGGGCCGGAGGCGTCGATGCCTTCCTGGCGCGCCTGCGCGATGGCGGGCGCGATCTGCTCGATCTCTTCGTTCCCGAACAGGCCGTTCTCGCCCGCGTGGGGGTTCAAGCCCGCGACGGCGATCCGTGGGTTGGCGATGCCCAGATCACGACAGGCGCGGTCTCCAAGGCGAATACACTCCAGAATACGCGGCGACAGCACCCGTGCGATCGCCTCCCGCAGGGAGACGTGGGTACTGACATGCACCACGCGCAGCGGCCCGGCGAGCAGCAGCATTCCATAACGCGGTGTCTGCGTCGCTTCGGCCAGCAGTTCGGTATGTCCTGGATAGGGATAGCCGCCGAGCGCAATGGCCTCTTTATTGAGCGGTGCGGTGACCAGTGCATCGGTCTCGTCTGCCATCGCGGCCTTTGCCGCCGACAGGACGCACTCCGCCGCCGCCTGCCCTGCCGCCGCCGCCAACTCTCCGACACGCACCTCCCGCAGATCCGCCTGCGTCGCCTGCCGCACCAGAATCGTGAAAGCGTCCGGCAACTCTCCGCTGGAATCCGCAACTACATGTTGGTCCAGACGAAGCGACTGAGCGGTGCGTTGCATCCATTCCAGATCTCCATAGACCGTGGGAATGCAGATCTCGTACACCGAGGGGTGCGCCAGCGCCTTCAGGACGATCTCCGGTCCGATTCCCGCCGGGTCTCCCATCGTAATCGCCAGTCGCGGTCGTTTGTCAGACTGCATCTCTCTTTCCAATCTGTAAGAGCAACGAATCTCAGAGTGCTCGCTTCGCTCGCTTACCTAACCCCCGGCCCCTTCCCGAAACGGGAAGGGGTGCCCTAACAAGAGGCGACCTCGTCGCACGTTAAATTTTTTGCTTATCGGATGCGGATTCGCTACTCCAGGCCAACGCAGCGGGCCAGGGTGCCTTCATCGCCGAAGCCGCCGGCTTTCAGAATAACCGGCACACTCGCCAGTCCAGGCTGCTGGTGCAGGAGGGCGCGGACAATCCCTGGTTCGCTCTCGCCGAAGACCTGGAGATGGGTACTGCGCATCACCGAGAAGACCTGCCCTGCGGTCTCCCCACCCGTGATCACATAACCATCAAACGGCACGACGATGCTCCCATTGGCCTCCTCGGCTTCCAGCCAATAGAATGGCGCTGTAAAGGAGTAGGCATGTCCATCAGGACGTGTTTCCTCGGAGGTCATGACGACCAGAAGTTTCTCGTCCGTAGGGCGTTCACGCGTGTTCAGAACTGCCGCCAGGAATTCCATGTCGGCATCAGACTCCCGAAGGACGGTATGTTTTACGCCAGGTTTCCCGATCAATCGCCGGGCTTGTCGGCGACTCATCGGATGCATGCTTCCGATGAGGACCAGAATGCGCCCCTGTACAAAGAGTTCGTTATCCCAGGGCGGCAGTTCCGGAGTTTCCACAGCGGGCAGGCTCTCTGCGATCGCGCGGGTCCATCCGGCGGATCCCACCGGCAGATAGTATTCCGGACGGCGCAAAACGATCTGTGCCAGCGTGCGCAGGTCTTCCGGCGTCACGGCATCGAAGAAGAAGGTGCGCACCCCTGTCCCGATCTGATGATCGAGTTCCGCTTCCAGAAAATCGGTTCCGGCTCGCACGGTCGTCAGACCGATCTCTGCTGCCGTCGGATCCTCGACATATTCGAAAGCAGTGCGAACCGAAGCGAACCTTCCCGCATCTTCCACTCCGGTCATAAACTCCGATTGTGCGAGCGGGATGCCTCCCACGAAGACGACACCGTTCTCGACGGTACGGCCATTGGCCGGAGAAGCCGAACAGACCAGCGCGATCCGCCCCGGCAGTTCGCGAAGCATCCCATCGAGTTCCGTACGGAGGTGGCCGCGCAATGTACTGTCGATTTTCTTATAATAGATCTGGGGCGCGCGTGCGATCATCCGGCGCGTAATTTTCCGCGCAATCGAGGCGACCAATGTCGGCTTCTCATGATGCATGTCGCGCAGGCCGGTAGACATCGCCAGGGCATCCCACCGCAGTTCGGCGACTTCTTTCCCCCAGAGACATACTCCCGCCGCATAGCCCTCCTGCGCAAAAGGCGCGACGGAGTCCGCCGCGCCGGTCAGGTCATCTGCCACGATCCCGATAAACATAGCGTTGCTCTCTCCTGCTCCTCATTTCGTCGCGCAAGGGCCAACGTCCTGCCCACAAATGTGCGGACACCAAATACCGTCCTCGGGACTTGACAAGCATCGAAATCCGATGTATAATGCAATCCAATGCCTCGAACGGAGGAATTGCTGTCGTGAGTAATATCCAAGCACAAATCGATTCGTATCTGGATCGCATCTGCCGTCCCCTCGCCCGGACGCTCTCCGCAGAGGAGGTCGCCGAGCAACGTGCCGAGATGCGCACTCATCTGGAATCGCTTTTTGCTGCCTATCTGGAAACAGGCAAATCCGAAGCGGAAGCCATTCGGCTCTCTCTGGAACAGTTCGGCAAGGAGCAAAAGCTTCAGAATGCATGGCGAAAGGAGTGTGAAACCACCCAACTGGCCACCCATAGATCTGCGTTATGGCCAGGTTTCCGATTCGGAGTGCGCACTTTTTTGATGGCTTCCCTCTTCCTTATCCTTGTCAATGGTTGGGCATGTTTCATTCACCCGCGAATCGATCCCTGGCTCACTGCAAACCTCCCCTGGTGGGAGGAAGAGTGGCTCCATGTCGCACCTATTTTTGAGTATGTCTACCAGTTTTGTTTCGTCTTGTTGCCCATCATTGCCGGTATTCGCGTAGGATGTCGTGTGCAGGATCGTCCTCTCCTTGTCTGTCTGCTAACTGCACTTTTTACCTGTGTGATTGTGCCACCCATCCTCGCGACAACCTTATTCGTTGGCGATTGTATCCCGGTCTATCACCCCCAGAGTACGCGGGATGGCGTCTTGTTATGGTTTTATGCATGGCGTTTTTATGAGATTGTCATCCTGGTCACCATGCTCATCTTTGGAGCAATAGGGGCAATAATCGGACAGTTGCCCAGGCGTTTCCAACGGCGAAAGGCCCTATGATAGATTAAACGCTCGATCGATGCAAAACCACTCAGGGAGGACAACCCAGATGCAGCAATACTTCTCATCCGAAGAACCGATTTCCTCACAACATCTGTCAGAAATCAATCCGATGGTACAGTCACGCATCGGAGCGTATCTTGACCGAACGTGCGCGCAGCTCTTTGTCTCTCTGCCACAGGAGGAGGCGTTGCAGCAACGTGCCGAGATGCAATCGCACCTGGAGAGTCTGGTGGAGGCACACATCGAGTTGGGGTATTCGGAGGCTGAGGCGGTGACGCTGGCGCTGGAACAGTTCGGCAAAGAGCAGAGTGTCGCGCGTGCCTGGAAGCAGGAGTGTGAGACGACGCAGGTCGAGCGCGGCAATGGTACGATCCTGTCGGCGCTTCGCCCGGTCGCGGGCTACTCCTTGCTGAACTGGACCCTCTTCCTACTTTCCATCGAGTTCTACTCTTTCCTGGTCAACAAGCACGCCCAGACGGGTGCGCGCCTCTCTGGCTTCCTTATATGGATAGCACTCTTCGTATTCGTGAGCGAATATACGCTGTTTCCCGCCTTCCTGGGCTTTCTGGTCGGCCGGCGGGCGCGTGGCCATACCCTGGCAATCGCGTTGCTGGCGCTTCCCTTTACCATCACAATGTGCACCAGTCTCGTCTTTAAGATCTTCAATGGTTTCCATATGTTTCTGCCTCCTCCCGGAATGCACTCTGAGCCCCCGGCCATTGTTGCCCTGTACCCTCTCGTGAGCTATCTGGGCTTCGGTGCTCTGGGCGTTGGAGCGGCTCTATTGCGACGCAGGAGAACCCTACGTCTGATGAGCAATTGGAGGACAGAATGATGGAACAACCCTACTCCCCGGAGCCGCTCCTAACCTTTGCCCGAAACCCAACACTTGATCGGATTCTCGATCAGCAACCACCCTGGCGACTACTGGTTCTTTGTCAAGGACGTTCAATGTCCCGAAGAGACGCCGACCGAAGTCGTCGATCACTGTGAACGAGCAACCGGCGCCTTCGGATATAAGTTGGCGCAAAATAGCTTCAGGGCCATGCATTCGACACGAACCCTATGCCTGTTCCCTCGTCTGTAAGGCGAGTTCTCAACCCTGAACGGACGAGCGAAACCGTCTTCACTCCTGGAGAATAGACAGATGCAGAAACATCTTACTTCGTCCGAAGAACCGACAATCTCCGAATTCATCCCGACAAGCAATCCGATGGTCCAGGCACGGATCGACGCCTATCTTGACCGGACTTGCGCTCCGCTCTTTGTCTCTCTGCCGCAAAACGAGGCTTTGCAACAGCGTGCCGAAATGCAGTCGCATCTGGAAAGTCTGGTGACAGCACACATCGCGTTGGGGTTTTCGGAAACCGAGGCGGTGACGTTGGCGCTGGAGCAGTTCGGCAAAGAGCAGAGTGTCGCAAAGGCCTGGAAACAGGAGTGCGCGGAGACGAACGTCGAGCGGGGGAATGGGACGATCTTGTCGGCGCTTCGCCCCGTTGTGGGTTATTCTGTATTGAGTTGGATCGTATTCCTGTTGTCGCACGAAGTCTATATATATCTGTTCAACGATCCTACTCGGGTGGGTGTACGCACATCCGAACTCTTAATGTGGCTGGTGTTCACCTTATACGTTGCACAGCAGACGCTCTTTCCCGTCTTTCTGGGTTTTCTGGCAGGGCGACGCACACGTGGGCGCACCCTGGCGATCACGCTGATGGCGCTTCCCTTCACCATCACTCTGTGTGAAAGTATTGTCTACAAGGTCTACAATAGTTTTTATCTAATTCTGCAGCCTTTCGGATGGCACCAAGCGCTCCCGTCGATTATCGCGCTTATCCCTCTCGTGAGCTATCTGAAGTTCGGCGCTCTAGGTGCTGGAGCGGCTCTGTTGCTCCGCAGAAAGACCCTACGGATGGCGGGCAATCGGTAAACGAAGCAAAAGTGCGTAGTCCGTTCGTATTTTCCCGGCAAGGAGACCCCGTAAGGCCCGAACACCTATCGAAACTCGATGGTCCATTCCGTTTTCAATACTTGTATGAGGAGGATCTTACCCTTGGATTCAGAACGTGAACTGCTCAAAGGCAACACGCCTACCCTGGTGCTGGCGGTCCTCAACGACGGCCCCCTGCACGGCTACGGCATCGCCCGTGAGATCGAGCGCCGCAGCGACAACGCCCTGCGCTTCAAAGAAGGAACGCTCTACCCTGCCCTGCACGCACTGGAGCGTGAGGGATTGGTGACCAGTGAGTGGCAGCGGGAAGGTACCGGGCGCGAGCGCAAAGTCTATCTCATCACCCCTGCCGGACTCGCCGACCTGGCACGCCGTACCCGCACCTGGAACACCTTTTCTACCGCAATCGAGCGGGTTATCGGAGGACAGAACGATGGAACAACACTCCCCGGAATCGGAACCAACCTCCGCCCGGAACCCAACACCTGATCCGATCGCTTTTCCGGTCTGGATCGGATCAACGAAAGCCATATGGCTATGAGAAAGACAAAACGTGTCGGCGCAACGCTCCTGCTGACTCTTGCTCTAATACTGGGCAGTCTTTGCTGGTTGACCTATCGCGCTGTCTGGCAGCAAAAGTCGGAAGAGCAACTCATCGATGCCATTAAAAGCCACGACTCCGAGACGGTCATCGCACTGCTCAATGCGGGAGTAGACCCCAATACCCGCGACCACAGCCACCAGTCCCCGGTCGGCTTCTGGAGACTGTTGCGGGCACGGTGGACCGGCGCGATGCTGGGATCCCCCAACGACCCGATAGCCCTCGCGATCGTGTACGACTGGCCACAAGTATTGACCGACAACGGGCCCCCTATCGTACCGGAACGCCCTGCGGATGTCGCAATCACACAAGCTCTGGTAGCGAAAGGCGCCCATGTGAACGGACACATGAGGAATGGCTGGCCGATCCTGTCCGGCCCGGTTCGCGTCGGATACGAAAAATGCACGCAGTGTCTCCTGGATCATGGAGCCGATGCCAATGCCGCCACCGACGAAGGTTTTACAGTACTGATGCTCGCCTCCGAGAACACGAGCAGCCCGATTGTCCGAATGTTGCTCGACCACGGCGCGAAACTGGACGCAAAATACCACGGCGCGACGGCCCTGGTCTACGCGAGCCTGGGGCCGAATCCCTACAATAAGCAGCTTCTGCTGAAAGCCGGAGCGAAGCGGTAACGATGGCTAAAATGAAGATGTACTCGATGATCATGCACGACGGCTCCCGGCACTTTGCGACCTTACCGGAGACGATCGGCTGGGACGAGTTACGCGATCATATTGCCCTGCTCCCCGGCGCTGAGATCACAGGATTCATTACCGACTATGTGACGGAAGCCTGGATCGACTTTACGTACATTGGGCAAAGGTTCTCCGCCAATAACCAGTATGGCGACTACTGGTTCTTTGTGGAGGATGTCGACTGTCCGGAGGAGATCCTGACCAAGGTCATCGATCATTGTGAGCAGGCTACCGGAAGCGATGCCGCCTGAGGCCCGAAGTCAAAGAGCAGACTTAGGGCTGCATATTCGACCGGAACGACATGCCTGTTCCCTCGTCTGAGACGTTAAGATTAACCGGTGGAATGACCGAGCGACCGCCGCGTCGCTTCTGGAGGACAAGACAGATGCAGCAACAGTTTTATTCGTCGGAAGAACAGAACACGTCAGTATACCAATCGTCGGGAAGCAGTCCGATGGTTCAGGCGCGGATCGATGCCTATCTCGACAGGACGTGCGCGCCGCTCTTCCGCACGCTCTCGCAAGAGGAGGCTGCCGAACAGCACGCCGAGATGCGCTCCCATATGGAGAGCATGGTTGCGGCCTATATCGAGCTGGGTTCCTCCGAGATCGAAGCCGTCTCCCTCACTTTGGAACAGTTCGGCAGCGGGCAGAGCGTGGAGAGAGCCTGGCGGCAGGAGTGCGACACCGTGCAGGCGGAAGCAGGCCGCGGCACCTTCTGGTCGGCCATTCGGCCGACTCTGGGGTTCTCTATGGCCAATGGCATCGCCCTTCCGATCATGCTGGAGGTCTATGCCGCGATCACCCATCGCTACTTTGAGAGGGGAGCAGCCTTGCCCGGCAGTCTGACAGCCACCGCCCTCCTCGTGTTTTGCGCGGAGTATGCCCTGTTTCCCGGCTTTCTGGGATTTCTGGCAGGTCGCCGTGCACGCGGCAAGACCCTGATCGCCTCGGTGGCGTCCCTGCCGATCCTCCAACTCCTGTGCCTATCTCTCACTACGCTGCTCTTCCACGGTCTGACCTTCTCCCATCACATGTCCGAAGTGTTGGGTGCAAGCACGCTTGCTTTCTGTGCGAACTCTCTGGGGTGCAGCATTCTCGGAGCGGGAGTGGCGCGGAGAAGACAGAAGAGAGTCCTGCGGCCGGCGAAAAGCCGATAGGCGCCCGGCGGACACGCGCAGATCCTGCCCCGCCTCATCAGTACCTACGGAAAGACAACGCCGAAAGGCCAGAAAACTATTTCAGAAAAAACATTTAATACACGTGAACTTTTCCGGTTGAGCGTCGTCTATAAGAGCAAGAAGGAATTACGGGAGATGTGCCGAAATCTACCGCAGAAAAATATTTCTACGGTGGGTGTCACGATAAAGGCCGGTCCTCGTATAGGAATGTATCCGAAGCTTTCGCGTTCCGAATCCCTTTTGGAGGAGGCTGAGAGTGGTAACGCAAAATACAGCCCGACTCGCCCGACACACTGCCGCGCAAGGCATCCGTACCGTTGTTGTCTGCGATCCTGTGCAGGCAGCCGAGACGATCCTTCGTCGCTTTGGCGCACGAGCCGTTTCAAATCTATCGCAGCCACGTACCCTGGAAGATGGGCGTGTGCTGCCGCCGCGCCTGAGCGCAAACGATGGCTACGTCGCGCTGGAAGAGGCGTGTCGTAAGATGGCGCGAGTCGCCATCCGCAAATTCGAGAGCGACGCTCTGTTGCAGAGCGGCAGTTTTTCGGATGCATTAGACAAGATATTTCCGGACGCGACGGCCTATCTGGCTCGTTGTATCCGTTCCGTCATCAGCGATACCGAGCGTGTCGTACGCCGGGATGTGCCCACCGTCTCGATGGACCAGCCGCTGGCCGGAGGCGATGGGGGCAACACCCTGACGCTCGGCGACACCTTCGCCACCGAAGAGACCGCGGATCAGCCCGAAGAGGCCCTGATCGATCGCGACGAGCGACAACAGTTCCGCGCCGCATTGATGCAGGGATTGCAGGCTATTCCGAAGAACTATCTCTCAGCGCTGCAGCGGGACATGGCCCGCGAGCGCGAACGCGAAGCCGGCATGAAGGTCGCCCCCGAAAGCGCCAACGAACGCCAGACGATCTGTCGAGCGCGGGCCGCCCTGACGGAGATCCTTCGCAAAGAGTGTGGATTGGACAATCCCTTCGTGCGCCTGTTGGCGCAACAGAGGAGCAGCCGCGTGCGCCAGAAGTCGACGCCCTCGCCTAACTGGACTGCCGAACGCCAGAACGATCTGTTCCGGCGGCTCATGAACTCGCCCTGGACCGAGCGGGCCGCGCACTCCGCGACCCCGGACGATCATCTGGAAGAGGCGGTTGTCAACGAGGTCAGCACCAGCGTCAACACGGCCCCACCCTCCCCGGAGATGCGGCAGGCGATGCGCGTGATGGACATCTATACGCTCGACAGCGATCCGACATCGGAGATCATTGAGGCGCAGATCGCTTATGATCAGGCCCTTTCCGCGCGCAAATCCGGTAAAATAGAAGAGGCGATCCGGCTCTATCGCGCCGCGTACGAAGCCGATCCGCTGTTCTTCGCCGCTTACAATGAGGTCGGCGTGCTGCTGAGCCGCACGGGCAACCTGCGGGACGCCCTGAAAGCGTATCTGGCGATCGTCGAAAATCCGCGCGCCGGAGACCATCGGTATATCGCCGCGACCAACGCCGCCGATATCTACCTGACCTGGTTCGACGCCGGACGCAACAAAGAACGCAATATCGAGCGGGCCACGTTCTATGCCCGCCTCTCGATGGAGAAGCCGTCTCCGATGCGCGCCTGCAACCTGCTGCTGGCCTACATTAAAGACCGCTACTATGTGGAAGCGCAAAAATTGATGGACATGGTGCTGAAGGCCGATATGCCGACCTGCGCCGCCGACAAATTTCTGCAAACACTGTTCCAGATCCGCGACGCCGACCTGGTGGCCTGGTGGACCTGGCTTGATGGAGAACTCGGAAAGGTTAACGAGTAAGATGAAAAATACACTCAAACATATCTCTGTATGCGCGCTCGGGTTGGTCGCCATCGCTCTGCTGACCTCCGTTCGCCCGATGCCCACCACGGCCGCACGTCACGCGACCGTCACTCTGAAGACGGTCTCTGTGCCCTCCGCGGTGCTTGTCGCCGGTAAGGACGACGGCCAGGAGTCGCACGGCGGTAAGACGAAGGGCTAAGCCATCGCGCGCAACCGATCTCTTCATCAACTGACTCAAGAAAAAAGGCAGACCCGAGCGGCCTGCCTTTTTTCTTCACGAAAAGAGCCTACGGGTTCTTTTTCTTTTTGGCCGGCTTCTTGCCGGTCGCTTTTTTGGCGCCGGTCTCCGGTGCGACCGCATTCGATTGTCGCACCACCGGCCTTGCGACGGGCGTTGTGCCAGCTTCAACCATCGCGCCACTCTGGCGCGCTTTGATCTGGGCGCCCAGCGCCTTGATCTGACTGAGGGTGGCCTGTGCGGCGCGGACGTCAGCGGCCGATTTGTCCGTGCCTGCGCCCTGTGCGAAGGCGGGAACGGCGATGCCGAGGCAGAGCGCTGCCGCGAGCGCAATCGCGGATTTACGAAGAATAGCCAAGAGGGTGTCTCCTTTTCGAGGTCCTGAAAAATGATGAACTGAGGTCACTCGCCTCCATGGACGGAAATTCGCCATGAAGGTTCACTCATCATTCGACAAGTGCACGTTCGATTCCTTTGCCTTGGAAGGCTGCACGGTCTCGTGTGGATTGGTCGCACCTCACAGGAGGATTTTGCGCATCACCGCGTAGCGGCGCGATTCGTGAAATCCGGCCCCACGATAGAGTCTGTCGGCGGTTTTGTCGTCGGTCCAGAGGAACCACGCGGTGTGGTGGCCTCGCGCCCGCATTCCGTCAAGCGCGTGGAACAGCAGCGCCGCCCCTACCCCTCTGCCGCGCACCGATCCCGCCACGCCGAAAGGCCCGAAACGCTCTCCCTCGCTTTGGGCGAAACCGATCAGAGTCTCACCGTCGAAAGCCAGCGTCAGCTCCTCCGCCGGTCTGCGCCCCGCCGTGATCTCCAGCATCGTCTCCCGTACATAGCGCTGCCAGTCGCCGGGAAACTCCCGGCGCAGAAATTCGGTCAGGGCCGGCACATGGCGGGAATGAAACTTCTCCATCACAATGCCTTGCCGTGCCAACCCTGCGCGGCGCTCTCTCCCCCACTCCGGCACGCTCCAGCCTGCGGTCAGGGAGACATCCATCGAGAGAGGCCGCGCAACGGGGACATAGCCGCGCTCTTTCAGGAAGGCGAGCGCTTCGGGATAGGCCGCTTCATCTACCCCCGGTGTCCAGTAGTTCGGCGCGTAGGGCGAGATCGAGACGGTCGCGCAGCCTCGCTGTCGCAGCCACTCCTCCGCCCGATCGAACAGCAACGTGCCGATACCCTGCCGCCGCAACGGTGCGGTGACGGCAAAGAGTGTGATCCAGCCCCGGTCGCTGTCGAGCGGCCCATCTTCCAACGGGCGGCGACGGGTGAGCGCCAGGAGAAATCCGATCGCCTCTCCGGCCGCATCCCACGCGACCAGCGCGCCGTCCGGATCGAAATTCGGGTCGAGCAGGACCTTACGCGTAAAACTCGCCTCGGTGATCGGCTCCTTCGGCAGAGTTTGCGTGAGGAGCCGCAGCACCGGGGCGAGACAGTCGCCGGAAAAGGGCGAGATAGGATCCGGCCCCAACCTCGCCCCTTCTGTTTGGGATTGAATCGGATCGGAGCTAATCGCCGCCCCCTGTGGTCGTGCCGGAGTTGAGGTTGGTGCCGATGGCCAGTTCCGCCGTGTTGATAAAGGTCGATTTGTCGCGGATCACGGCCTGCGGCGGCAGCGAATCGGAGACGGTCGTCAGGCCGGGGATCTTCTTGACCGCGGTGCCGATCGCCAGGAACTCGATAATGCCCGACCCGAGCGAATAGACGTAGGTCTTGATACCTACCACATCGTCCGCGCCGGCGGCCTGCGCGTCCCGGCTGATCTTGCCGATGGCGTTCTCGCGCGCCTCATAGATCAGGGTCGTCAGTTCGTTGATCTCACCGCGGGAGAAGCTCTTCAGCGCCGCGGTCAGTCCGCCTACGATCCCGAGCGAGTAGACAGAGACGCCGAGCAGCAGGCGGATCGGCATATAGCCCATATTGACAAGGTTCCACATCTCCTCGTTCGTCAGGTCGCTGGTAATCGGAGCCTGCGTGAACTCGGGCGGCAGGGAGGGATGGTAGGAGGCGGTTCCGATCATGACCATCTCCTGCATTCCCTGGAACGGAATGATGGAGGTCTCGATCCCGACGACCGCGTTCGCGCCGACCGTCTGCGCTTCGTGGGTGATGCGCTGGAGCGCCAGATGGCGGGTCTGGTTGAAGACCTGCGAATACTGCTCGATCTCCCCGCGCTGCATGCTCTTGAACATTCCCCCGATGCCGCCGCCGACACCGATCGAGTAGGCGACATTGCCGAACACGAACTTGATCGGTCGGAAACCGGCGTCCATCTGACAGTAGAGTTCCTGCCCATCCGCTGAGGAGGAGAAAGCCATCTGCTCGGAGCGCGCGCCATCCTGATGCAGGCAGGAGCCGATCGAAAGGAATTCGATGTTGCCGGCCTGCTGGATCAGTTCGTTGGTGACACCCGTGATGCCGACGCCTCCATGTTTGTTGGCCTCCGCCGCCATGCGCGTATAGGAGTTGAGACGCCCCTGGTGCACCATATCGGTGACCTGCGTGACCTCTCCTCCGACCAGGTTGCTGATTCCCGCCCCCAGGCTGCCGAGAAAGCCCATCGAGTAGACGCTGTTCCCGATCACGATATCGCCCGGCGACAGCCCCTTCTTGTGCAAACAGTAGATCTCATTCCCTGAAAGCCCCGTCATGACAGCCATTGATGTCTCCTTTGAAAGTTAAACTCTTGAAGCAGCCACATTCCTGCCTATATTTTTGTGACGTACGAACAGAGCAAAGTTTACCATCAGGCCCCAATACTCCTCTTATTTGCGCGTGTAGCGATGCTTTACGCCAATCGGGAAGTAGTCCGGATCGCCGGTGGGCAGGAGATAGACCTGGAGGCTCCGATATTCCGGCGGTGTGTAGTTGGCGAACTCGGTGTTGAGGCGTAAGAGATGGGTCAGGATCGATGCGGCGGCGGCCTGTTGCCTCTCGGGATTTCCTGTCTGACCGGGGGCAAGTTCGATAGTGATGGCGAGGGAGCGGTTACGGTCAGTGTCTTCGCGGGCTTCGAGCACGAATTTACCGGTGACCCATTCTCGGATTTCGGGCTGTTCCAGGCCGACGGTGATGTTTTCGGGATAGATATTGGCGCCGAAGTAGGAGACCGTAAAGTCGGAGCGGCCGAAGACGTAGACGAAGGGTAAGGGCCGGATACCGCGACGATCGGGGCCGAGTTCGGTGCGTGGGTCGAAGCCGCAGGTGGCGAGAAACGCCAGCATCTCGTTACAGGGGATAACGCCGCCGGTATCGAGGATGTTGTAGCGCACGAGCGGGATGCCGTTGTCGCCGGTGAAGAGGAGTTGTCCCTCCTGCACTTCGAAGAAGCGACTGTTCGGATCGTACTGCACCAGGGTCGGCAGGCGCGACTCACCGAACAGCGCGCGGGAGGCTTCGGGATGTTGGGATAGAAAGCGGCGAATGCAGATGGAGAGCGGGGTTTCGCAGCCGAGCACTCCGGCGTCTGCGGTGCCGTAGAGCGAGGCGGAGTCGGCATAGATGTCCTGCATGCCCGCGCGCGCGCCGACGAGAGTGCGCCACTCCTCGCTGAACACCTCCCCGGCCATCACCAGTTTGATGCCGTAGGGCGTCCAGTCGATGCCGCGCGCCCTTCCCGTATCGATGACGTCCTTCAAGAACGGCGGATAGCCGCAGAGTACCACCTGTTCGTAGAGCGGGCCAAGCTCCTGTACCACGCGAAAGATCTCCTCACGGTTGTTGCCGGGGGTGATCACCGTGAGCGGATAGCCTTTGGTCGCGAGATGGCGACAGCAGGCAGCCGTATACATGCCGCCGACCCAGGTCCCCAGCGCAAAGCAGATCACCACCAGGGTCCGGCGCTCGTCGGCCCGGAAAGCATCGTGGAAAATCTGCTCAAAACGCACCGCAATGCCAAGCTCGTCGGTGAGGAAACGTGGCCAGAAACAGGGGCTGCCTGTCGATCCTGAGGAGACCGCGATCATATCGCACTCCTCCAGTCGGCCGTTTCGGCAGAGGTCGGGCAGAGGGTGCTGCAGGAGGTAGTTCTGTTTGGTGAGAGGCGGCAGGGATCGGAAATCGTCGATAGAGACGATCCCCTCCGGAGCCAAATCGTGCTCCGCGAGGAAAGCCCGATAGGCGGGTGTCGCACGGGCCGTCCGCGAACAGACCTGCAGCGCCGCCTGCAGAGGGTCATCCTGCCGAAGCAGCGAGTCGAGCGGCGTGTTCAGAAACTGCTGCAACTGTTGAACCGCCTCTGCACGGTAGGTCGGCATAGAAACCTCCTTCGTCCCCCAGGATACCGATCTTCGTTGCGGAGAAGATCCATGCCCGTACAAGTTCGAATCAGGTCTTCTCCCCTGCCGAACCTATACGACATTATCGCCCCCGACTCCTGTATTGCATGCGCCGTAAAGCGACACAAAGATACGGAGGCGGGGCCAATCGTGGCCCCGCCTCCGGTAGGGAACTGGGGATGCGCTTAACGGTCGAAATGCGCGGGAGAGGTGTCTACCTGCGTGATGGTCCACCGTCCTTGAATGCGCTCCAGAACGATGGTCTGGTAGACGGTGTTGGTTCTGCCGTCGCGATCCTCGTAGGTGTGCTTGGCGAGCACCTGATAGACGCCGCCGGATTTGCGATGGACCCGGTAGGCCGTAAAGTCGCTGGTGTGCACGCTGCGCAGGAAGTCGCGCGTCATATCCAGATAGTCGTTCGGGCTGAGCGAATACTGGTAGCGGCCCCGAGAGAAGATCGCAACACGGGCGCCCGGATCGGTCAACGGCGCCAGCAGACCGATGTCCTCGTTGCGGAAGGTATCCTCCAGATCGTAGACAGTCTGGCTCAGGTCCCGATCCTCCTTCCAGCGGTCATCGTCACGACTCCGGTTCAGGTCGTAGCGGTCCCGAATATCCGATTCGATGACAAAATCGCCATGTCGGTAGACGGGCACGTCGATGTATACACGACTGGGTGTGGAGACAAAGACCGAACTGCGATCGATATAAGGCGGAAAGATCCCCACGTAGAGACTGAAGGGAGAGACGACCACACGGCCGGTCTCACGGGTGAGCACGTAGTGCGGATAGGAGTAGACGTGGCGGGGGAAGTACGTGTCGAAGCGCCTGTCTGTAACCGTCACACCTCGGTGAAGCACGATGCCGTTGTTAAAGCGGCGTTCTTCCTGCGAATGGGTAAAACGCACATGGCTCTCATCGCGGCTTCGATGGCTGTCACGATGATCGCCGTGGCGATCATCGCGCGAGTCGCGGCGGTCATCACGGCCATCGCGCTGATTACGCGAATCGTCCCGACGGTTCTGAGAATCGTCACGCCGATTGCGACTATCGTCGCGGCGATCATCACGACGGTCCTGCGCAGAGACCACAGACGGCGCGGCCATGGTGACGCCCATGACACAGGCTGCCGCCAGGGTGAACAGGATACGGGTTCCGGATCGGAAATATATCGGTTTGGTTTGCATTGTTTTTACCTCTTGCCTCTTCAGACACAATACATTTTATGCCTGCTTCGATACAGGAAAACGCCTGCGGGCCTGTTTTGTGACAGCGCATTCCGGCTCACGGGATTGAAATCCCGCGCTGAAATGGCAAGTCCACCTTCGTGGACTAGGATGCATCTCAGTCCACGAAGGTGGACAGGAAAGGAAGCCCTTCGGGCATCCCAAATTCTTCGCTTCCGCGCGAAGAATTTCGTCTCAGAACGGCACTTCAGTGCCGGAAAAACAAAGCTCACCTCCCGTTTAGCTCTTGCAGCAGTCCCTCCGCTTCCGTACTTCCCAGATCGACGGCTTTCTGGTAGTAGTAATAGGCCGTGTTGAAGTCCTGTTCCACACCGATTCCAAAGTTGTACATCCGCCCGATCCTGGTGTAGGCGTCCGACCGACCTTGCGCCGCCGCTTTTTGCAGCCAGAGCAGCGCTTCCGCGTAGTCTTGCGCCACGCCTGTGCCGTTATAGTACATGATGCCCAAGTTGAACTGCCCGGACGGGCTGCCCTGGTCGGCAGCTTTGCGATACCAGGCGACGGCTGCCGTGGAGTCCTGCCGCACTCCCTGGCCGTTGCTATACATCACGCCGATGTTGCACTGGGAGGAGGCATCGCCCTGCTCGGCCGCTTTCCAGTACCACTCGAAGGCTTGCGAATCGCTCTGCTCCACGCCCTCTCCGTTATCGTAGAGGTAGCCCAGATAGTACTGGGCGGAGGCATTGCCCTGTTCCGCCGCTTTCAGCAGCCACGGATAGCCCTCGATAACACTCCTCGGGACACCCTGTCCGTTCGCGTACATACGGCCGACCTGATACTCCGCGTCGGAATCCCCCTTTTCGGCCGCTTTCAGATACCATTTGAAGGCTTCGTAGTGGTTTTTGAGCACCCCGTTGCCGTTAAAGTAGAAGACGCCCATGTTGTATTCGGCGAAGGTGTGCCCCTGCTCGGCGGCTTTCCGATACCAGTTCACGGCTTCCACATAGTTCTGCGCAACTCCGTATCCCCGCTGGTACATCTCTCCCATATTATATTGGGCAGCCGCATCTCCCTGCTCTGCGGCCTTCAGGTACCACTGCACGGACTCGTCGTAGTCTTGTGGCACGCCTCGCCCATACTGATACAGGACGCCGAGCTGGTTCTGCGCATCCGCATCCCCCTGCTCCGCGGCTTTGAGATACCAGGGAAACGCCAGCGCGTAGTTTTGCGGAACGCCGCGCCCTTTATAGTACATAAAGCCCAGATTGTACTGGGCGAAGGCGTGGCCTTGATCGGCGGCTTTCCGATACCACCGCATGGCTTCCGCGGGGTCGGCAGGACCTCCAACCCCGTTATCCGCCATGACGCCCAGATTGTACTGGGCGGAGGCGTTGCCCTGTTCGGCGGCTTTGCGATACCAGGACGCGGCCTGTACGTAGTCCTGCTCCGCTCCCTGACCATTGTTGAGCATGCGGCCGACCTGATACTGCGCGTCGGAATCCCCTTGCTCCGCGGCTTTGAGATACCATGGGAAGGCGACCGCATCGTCCTTCGCCACGCCGAGGCCGTTGTAGTACATATAGCCGAGATTGTACTGCGCGAAGATGTGTCCCAGCTCCGCCGCCTTCAGATACCAGCGGCAGGCTTCCAGATAGTCCAGCGGCAGGCCGTCGCCATGATGGTACAGATACGCCAGATTATACTGCGCCAGCGCATAGCCACGGTCGCCGGCTTTCCGATACCATTGCGCCGCCTTGAAGTAGTCCTTCGGCACGCCCTGCGCGTAGTGGTACATCAGTCCCAGATAGTACTGCGCCTCCAGAGATCCTTGCCCGGCTGCCTTCAGAAACCACGCCATCGCCTGCGCATAGTCTTCTGAAACGTCCTCGCCCCGGTAGTACTTCCTGCCCAGGACAAACTGTGCCGCAGCATCTCCCTGCGCCGCCACCAACTGCAAATCCTCCAGCCCCAGACACTCCGCAGCATCGGAATCCAGCATCTCTATCCTCCCTTACCGGCCATACGGTACTTGCGCTCATCCTTCCCAACGTGTCCACACAAGAGCTATTGGATGACCAATTATAACACGACCAGGGAAGGACTTACCACCCCTGGGTGGTTGGGGAGTGGGCGGGCCATCTCCGGATCCGTGATGGAGTCACCATCGTTACCGATGTCCGGACGCGATAAGGTATAGTTACGAAGGGACTCTTCTCGCCTATATTTTCGAGGTGAAGCCACATGAACAAAACCGATTTTCGTCGTCTCTTTCGTTACTCCGATAACTGCTGGTCTCTCCTGGGGGAAACCCTGGCGACTGTCCCGCATGCCTCTGAGACATGGAATACGCGCTTCGAGACCACATCCCAATGGAACACGGTTCGCCTGCTCCTGGCCCATAGCATCGGCGCGGAGGAGCGGTTGGTTACGCTGCGTCTGCAGAATCATCCGCTGCCCGTCGTCTATGAGGAACGGGCGGCATCGGATTGGGAGGGGTTGTATCGGGATCATCAGACCATCCGCGCCGCCACCTATGCCTATCTCGACTGCCTCACCGATGCCGCCGTGGAGGAGGAGACCGAAGTATGGAGGATCGCGGACCGCACTCTGACGCGCGCCGACATCCTGTTCCAGATCCTGAACCATGAAAACTATCATCGAGGGCAGGTGGTCACGGCGCTTCAGCGCCTCGGTATCGATCCGCCCAACTTCGATTATGTCCTGCTCAAAGAACTTTAGTTCCGGTAAAATCAGTTGGCGCAGTGGATAGAGTTTGCCGCGCCGAGTGCCCCTCCGGTCGCAACATAGCCGTGGTACAATGGACATAACGGAATGAGAATGTTTTTGCCGGAGAACCCTATGCAGCAAATCGCCCTGAAAGACCTTGATTCCCAGATCGCTGAAAAGATCAAAGCGAGCACTAACTCCATTGGGTGGGGACCCCATCACCACCAACCTGGAGATGTGTCGGTGCGCAACGTTTTCATGAAGCGCTGGAAAGGCAAGGGATGGGGCGTTGCAAGACCGACTATTCTCGGCTCCCTGACAGGAATGGGAATTGGCGTGGGGTTAGGTACGCTAATCGGTCACTCCGGAGCCATGTTTGGCCTGGGGTTCTTGGGCTGTTATCTGGGCACCATCAGCACGATGGCCGGTTCGATGGTAATGCGGCAAAAATCGGTCCAGACCAACATGAACGCGGAAGAGTTGCGTGCGGTCATGCACATTGCTTCCCTCTCCCCAACAGAAGCGAGCTATATCGAGGTGGTTTGCTCCCTCCTCGAAGCAAGCGAAAATATTCCGGAAGAGATCGCCAGGGAGATATTGCAGTCTTTGAGTATTCTGATTGAGCGTTACCGGCATATTGACGCGCAGTTAGAACGGCTGAAAAAAGTCGTTGGGAATGAGTCCGTGGAGGCACTGGAAGCGGAAAACTCCCGGCTTGTGGACCGAACCGCGCAAGTGGATGACCCGCAGGCGAAGGAGGACATGCAGCAAAGTCTCGCCATGTGCGAAAAGCGATTACAGGACGTACGCGTCCTCGTTCCCTCCATCGAACGACTTGAAGCGCAGCAAGAGGTACTGCACCAGACCCTCATGACGATACAAGCATCTGTGGTGCGGTTGCAAGCCGCGCCGAGAGCGGTTAGCCTGCCGGATACCACCGAACTACGGCAAGCAGTGGATGAGGTGACCATAAAAACGCGGGCGGTGGAAGAAGCCGTCGCGGAAGTGCTTGTCCTTCAAGGCAAATAGCCTCTGGCACTATGCCGTGAGGAAAAGAAAGTACAATCGGACGCTCCCTGGTGGAACCAGTGGCTCGGTGCCTTCAAAGACAATGCTGATTTCGACGCTGCGATGGAACGCGGGGCCGAATATCGCCGTTCTCAACCTACCGCAGCGGATGAACGTGAGAATATCGACGTATTGCCGCCCGCCTCCGCCTGAATACGACCCAAGTCGAGGCAAATTCAGTTACTGCCAACGGGAGAACAATTATGAGCGAAACCTTGATCCCACCGGAATTTGAACTCTTCCCAGACCGCTACCGATGGAGCGTCGCGGAGTGCACTCGTATGGCGGAAGAAGGTCGTCTTGTGGGACGGTACGAGATCCTGGATGGAGAGGTTGTCAGCAAAACGGGGCAAAAACCGTCGCACTACCTCAGCATCAGCCTTTTAGCCCTCTGGGCGAACAGAACCTTCGGCGATCATTTCGTTCGGGTCCAAGGACCGATTGCGTTGCCGGCCCCGGACAACGAATACAGTGAACCGGAACCGGACGTTGCCGTGACGCGGGAGGCCACCACCACTTATGCCGATCATCACCCTGGTCCTGACGACCTGCTCCTCGTGGTGGAAGTATCAGATACTACTCTCCGCTCAGACCTCATGGTCAAGGCGCGCCTCTACGCCCGTGCCGGAATCACCGAATACTGGGTGCTTGACCTCAATGCGCGCCAACTCTACCTTCATCGCGACCCCCTCAACGGCGAATATACGATGGTCACTGTCCACGCCGAGAACGAGACCGTTGCTCTTATTGGGAGTCCTGACGCGCCGATAGAAGTCATGAGCCTCCTGCCGCCGACCACCGCCTGATTACCGCCCGAAATCGAAACTTTAGGAGGAACCTCCGTTGGCAAACATCACTCTGGAAGAGCGTGTAGCTGCGTTGGAAGCCGAACTGGCCCTCTTGAAGAAAGAACGCACGAAGGAAGCACAACCCAAAAGGCCGTGGTGGGAAGAGATCAGGGGAACGTTCAAAAACGATCCCGCCTACGAAGAAGCGATGCGCCTCGGACGTGAATTCCGGGAATCACTCCGCCCAAGGGACGAAGAAGAGCCAGAATCCTGATGGCGATTCTGGATACCGACCACCTGAGCATTTTCGAGTTTGCAGCCAAGAATCTGACATTTGTCCGGGCGAACCGTGTCAGGCTTCTGTATCCGAGAAAATCTCTTCGATGTTTCGCGCCCAGTAGAGGACACACAACACCTGAACACTCGTCGCGGTCCTATTGAGTATCATGCCTCCTGCGTTCTCTTAGCATGGCGATCAAGCAGAGTTGTCCGCTTGTTTCCCCAATACTGCGGTGTTACTTCAATGCCAGGCCCGGAGTTCAAGCCCGCAAGAAGTAGCTCTTCGAGATGACCCTGGTCACGTACTCCACCTGAACGATCGGAGAAATCCAGACAGATCGCTTCGTTTTCAGTTCTCATATTCATCGCAGAAATATCCCTTGACGAGAGGTTCATGATTTACTTTATGCCACTTCGCGTCGCACCCAGTGCAGCAATAGTTTTGAAAACTTCCTCCGCCTCCGCCAGCATTAAAAACATCAAAGCGACCACTCATACCCTCTTCGAGTGTCCCCTTTTGGAAGCATTTCGGGCAGGTCATGTTCTTCAATTCACGCTTCCCTAACACGTCAAACCTTAAAAGAAGCGCGATGTATCCTGCCACCACAACAAACGTTACCGTAAACGTCAGAAGCACGATCACTTTCCAGAACGCCAGGTCCAAGATACTCTCCTCGCTTCCGTTCCTACCCTGAAATGTGACTGGAAGGGGATGCCCTATTCAACCTCACGAAGCGTAGGCTTCGTCGAGGAGTTCGACGGGGTGGCAGATGCGGACGTGGATGCCCTGCTCTTTGGCGCCCTGTTGGATCCAGGCGAGGCAGCCGGGATTGCCGGTGGCGATGATGCTGGCGCCGGTCGCTTTGAGGTTGGCGAGTTTGCGGTCGAGGAGTTGGCGGGCCATCTCAGGCTCGGTGACGTTGTAGACTCCGGCGCTGCCGCAGCAGGTGTCGGCTTCGTCCATCTCGACCAGTTTCAGGCCGGGGATCTGCTGAAGCAGTTTGCGGGGCTGGAGGCGCACCTTCTGGCCGTGGGAGAGGTGGCAGGCGTCGTGGTAGGAGACGACGGCGTTGAGGGGTTTGGGCGGCGGAGTGAGGCCGATCTCGGTGAGCCACTCGGTAATGTCTTTGACTTTGGCGGAGAAGGCGCGGGCTTTGTCGCGGTAGGCGGGATCGTCCGCGAAGAGATCGCCGTACTCTTTCATGGTCGAGCCGCATCCGGCGGAGTTGAGGATGATCGCGTCCAGTTCGTCCATAAGCGGCCAGAAGGCGTCGATCAGGTCGCGCATCCGGGAGAGGGCGTCGGCATGGAAACCGGTGTGGATATGGAGCGCGCCGCAGCAGCCCGCCAGCTTAGGCGCGACCGTCTCGCAGCCGTTGGCCTGGAGGACGCGCACGGTCGCGGCGTTGGTGCCGCCGAACAGCACGCGCATGACGCAGCCTTCCAGAATGCCGACCGTGTGTCGCTTTGTGCCGATCGCAGGCGTGCGCTCGGGCAGGTTGTGGACTTTCGCCTCGCCCTGCGCCACCGGCAGCGAGAGCGCGTGGTCGGAGGAGCCGGAGAGCAGTTTGGCGGCAAAGCCGGGCATCTTGCCGTGGGTCAGTTTGCCAAACAGCCCTGCCGCCTTCAAGGAAGCTGCCAGCAGGCCGGGATTGGTCAGGGTACCGATCAGTTGTTTGCGGGCGAAGCTCTGCGTCGCGGGGCGCAGATGGTTCTCCTCGATATGGGTGCGCGCCATTTCGAGGATCGAACCGTACTCGACGCCGGAGGGGCAGGCCGTCTCGCAGGCGCGGCAGCCCAGGCAGGTGTCCAGGGCTTCGACCACGTCGCTGTCGAACGGGATCACTTTCTCCCGCCACGAGCGCACCAGATAGATGCGCCCGCGAGGGCCACGCGTCTCCTGCCCGGTCAATCGGAACGTGGGGCAGGCATCCAGACAAAATCCGCACCGAATGCACTTCGCTGTCTTATCGTCGATGGTGTTGTTGGTCATAGTTCTCTATACGATTTCGAAGAGGTAGATTTCACAGGCGCGGATCGACCGGCTCGCTTTCGAGAGCCAGCACCGCGAAGGCGCATTCGTGGACACGGCGCAACGGTTCTTTCCGCACGAACCGCTCCAATCCCTCCACGCCGAGCGCAAACTCACGCAAAGCCAGGCTGCGTTTTGCACCCAGCCCGCGCTTGCGCAGGCGCTCGATGTTCTCCGGCGCGGTATACTCCGGCCCGTAAATGATCCGCAGATACTCGCGTCCACGCACCTTGACCGCGGGCTGCACCAGTCCTTTCGGGCCGCGCACGATGAACTCGCGAGGCTTGACGACCATCCCCTCGCCGCCGATCGCCGTCATCTCCTCCCACCAGCGTGTGCCCGATGCAACCGACTCCTCTTCACTCGTGTTGACGAGCAGGTAGTCGGTCGCCATCAACAGATCGCTCTGTGCGGCGAGGCGGGCCAGGGTCTGCATGTGCCAGAGGTGATCCTGATCGAAGTAGGTCTTGCCCTCCGTCGCCAGCAGATGGAACGGCGCGATCTTAATCCCCTGCAATCCCTCCACCTCCCAGCAGTAGTGCGCATAGGCGGTGCGATAACGGGTCACATCCTCATGGCGCTGCCGCAGATGAGTCAGGCGTTCCGTGACCTCCTGGCCGCGCGCGGCGGCCTGTTCGAGCACGGCGATGGCGGCGGTCAGCGCGGTCTCTGCCGCGGTCCCAACCGGCGCATACTGCTCTCGCAGCAGCCCCTGTGCCTTGGCGTTCCAGGGCATCAGTTCGCAGTCGAAGGCAGCCCAGTCCGTCGCAAACTCCTCCCAGAACCCCGCACGCGTCAGAGCCGATCCGAATTCCTCCAGGAGGGCTTGATGGAGCGCGGGGTCGTCGAAGAAGCGCCGCCCGGTACGCGTGACGCACTGCCCGATCTCCCCGGTCGTCGCGCCGAACCGCTGCCGCGCCGCCTCGGCATCCTTGCAGATCACGATCACCGACCGGCTGCCCATGTGCTTGCGCTGACAGACGACATCCGTCACACCGACACTCTGGAAATAGCGGAACGCCTCCTCGGGCCGCTCCAGCAGATCACCAGGAGGCGCGGTTTCGCAGGGGGACATGGTCGGCGGCAGATAGAGCAGCCAGCGCGGCTCCGTGGCGAACCGACTCATCACCTCCAGCGCGGCCGCCGCGTTCTCAGCGGGCACGATCACATTCGGCATCAGGCGGGTCGTGACGATCCGCTTGCCCAGCACATCCTCCGCACGCAGCAGTTCGTCATGCTGCCACTGTAGAGATACATCTGTCGTACTATTCTCTTCTACCGGGATCGGCAGGAAGGGCTTCACCGGCTCGGCGTAGGTCTCCGCCGCGGGCACCTCCACCCGTTCACGCTCGGGCCAGCGCAGCGCGGTCAGTTTGCCGCCGAAGACGCAGCCGGTATCGAGATTGAGCGTGTTGTTCAGCCACTCGGCTTCGGGCACCGGGGTATGTCCGTAGACGACCGCCGTTTTGCCGCGATAGTCCTGCGCCCAGGGATAACGCACCGGCAGGCCGAACTCGTCCGTCTCACCCGTGGTCTCGCCATAGAGCGCGAACTCCCGTACCCGCCCTGAGGCCCGCCCGATATAGTTCTCCTTCATCCCGGCATGGGCCACACAGAGAGCACCGCCATCCAGCCAGAGATGCGACACCATGTCCTCGGTGAAACGCAGATAGTCTTCCGTAAAGGCTTTCCGCTCCTCCTCCGGCAGCGCCTCTATCTGCTCCAGGCTCTGCGGCAGACCATGCGTCTTCGCGACAGGATTGCCCTTCAGGGCACGGCTCAGTTTCACATCGTGGTTGCCCGGAACGCAGAGCGCGGATCCGGCCCGCATCATGCCGCGCACCAGGCGCACTGTCTCGACCACTTTCGGCCCACGGTCCACGAGGTCCCCGACGAAGACGACGCGACGCCCCTCAGGATGCTTCCAGATCGTGTCCTGTTCGACATAGCCCAGTTGCGTCAACAGAGTGGTCAGCTCATCGCCGCAGCCGTGAATATCGCCGATGATGTCGAACGGCCCCTGCTCCTGACGTCGATCCGTCCAGAGGGGAATGCGTTCGATACGAACGTCGGCGATCTCCGGCTCGTTGAGCTTGAAGATATAGCGGAAACCTTCGCGGCGCAGGTGCGGCAGCGACTGGCGCAGTTGGCGCATCTGATTGCTCACCACATGCGGCCCGAACTGCCGATCCGCGCGTTCCTGGTTGCGATCCCGACAGGTCCGCTCCGACACGTTCAGGACGATCGCGACCGCCAGCACATCGTTCCGCCTGGCCAGTTCCACCAGCGGCAGGCGCGCCGCCTCCTGCACATTCGTCGCATCGACCACCACGATCTTGCGACGGCGCAGACGCACCTCCGCCAGGTAGTGCAGCGCCTCGAAAGCGTCGTTGGTGGCGCTCTGGTCGTTCTCATCGTCGCTGACCATCGCCCGGAAGGCATCCGAAGAGAGGCACTCCGACGGCAGGAAATGCTTGCGCGCAAAGGTGGACTTCCCGCTGCCACTCACACCGATCAACACCACCACCGCGAAATCCGGGATCTGCAGCGTCAGTCCGGCCTGGCGCTCCGTCTCTTCTACAGCACTCTGTTCGATCTCTTCCATAGGACTCCTGAACCTCTAGTTTGGGGCCAACGCAATCACGCCCGGCTCTATGACAGGTCTCGTGCCGATTCCGTTGGCAGCATCGCCTGCATCACCTTCGCCACCTCGCGGTCGGAAGCGCGCGCGCTCGCTTGCAGCGCCGCGAGGACCTGACGCCGGTCGGTCTCGCTGCGGTTCTGACTCATTTTCAGTTTGCCTTGCAGCCGCGCGATGGGAATCTCGAATCCCACAATGCCCCGCATCATCTGCTCGACATACTCCGGCCCCATCTCAAACTGCCACTCCGCTTCGCCCTTGCCCTCATTCAACGTAACCATGGCGTAGAGCAGCGTTTTGAGGCCGGAGGCGTCCAGCAGGCGCGGCATGCCATAAGCGTGCACTGCGGCATAGTTCCAGGTCGGCACGGCCGGCTGCACCTCATACCAGGAGGGAGAGATATAGGCGTGCGGCCCCTGGAAAACCACCAGTACCTCCCGCCCCTCCTGAAAATGGCGCCACTGCGGGTTGGCACGCGCCATGTGCGCTCGAAGCGTTCCGCTCTCTCCGGCCTCCGCATCCAACACAAACGGCAGATGCGTGGCGAACGGCGCTCCGTCCGCATCCATGGTGATCAACGTGGCGAAACTGTTCTCGCGCATCAGGGCATGGATCGCTTCGCGCTCTTCTATCCGGAACGATGTCGGATTATACATCGGCAGCTCCCTTCCGTGTTCTGTTTATAGTACCGCACTTCACGAGAATGCCATTTACCAGGTCGCTTCCAGGTAGCGCCGGGCTAAAGCCCTCCGCTAGGGGCCTCCGGCCGAAGGCCCGCTGAAGCGGGCACATATTAACGCGATTTGCAAGCCTGTCTCCCTAAATCGAATTACTTCCTGATGCTCCTCAAGGCAAGAGAATATCACATCTTTTCGCTTGGATGACAAACGCCTTCTCCGATACGGGGATAATCACTGAACGATCTCTTAAACCACCAGAGAGTACCATGTGCCCGCTTTAGCGGGTCTTCGGCGAAGCCCCTAGCGGAGGGCTTTAGCCCGGCGCGCTGCCTTTCATAATTTTTTCACTTCTTGCCCATATACTGCGTACAGAGGGCTATTTAAGGGCAAAATCGCGTTTTTTGCCAAAGTACGCAAAATAGCCGTAACTCCTGGGGAGCATTCGCGTCTGTCTGGTGCACTCACGGAGATAGCAAAAAGGATTCCTGGCTTGCTTCGACATGTCGCCGAACTATTGCCAAACGTAGAACGTCTATCAAAATGATGTGGAGGAGAAAGAAATGAAATATCTAGTAATCGTCGCAGTTTTGCTCATCACGGTCAAGCCTGCACACGCCTATATCGACGCCGGCAGCGGCAGTTACGTGCTTCAGATGCTGATGGCGGGGCTTCTGGGCCTGGCCTTCACGGTCAAACTTTCCTGGCAGCGCCTGAAGGCATTCGTCGGGGTCAAATTTATGGGCAAGCCCCAGATTGAAAAGCGCGGCCACGAATGAGTCTGTCGGTCGATCCGGGCTCGTTCCGGGATCCGAGCGGGTTTATCTACTATCGTGAAGAGACGCTTTTACGACAGGTGCAGGGCAGTTACCAGGCAGAGTACGACCTCCTGATCGGATCGGGACTCTACCGAAAGTTGGCGGATGCCGGTCTGATGATCTCCCATGAAGAGGAGAGCCTCAGTCTAGGCCTCACTGCAGACGCTTACCGCGTGCTGCGCCCGGAGCGCGTACCGTTCATCTCGTATCCGTATGAGTGGTGTTTCAGCCAGCTCAAGGATGCCGCCCTCGCGACCCTCCAGATTCAGAAAGAGGCGCTGCAATCGGGCATGTCGCTCAAAGATGCCAGCGCCTACAATATCCAGTTCCGCGCGGGAAAACCGATTTTGATCGACACACTCTCTTTTGAGAAATACGAAGAGGGTCGCCCCTGGATCGCCTACAAGCAGTTCTGCCAGCATTTTCTGGCGCCGCTCGTGCTGATGAGTCGAGCCGATGTGCGCCTTCAGCAGTTACTGCGCATCCATCTGGATGGGATTCCGTTGGATCTGGCGAGCAGTCTCCTGCCGGGAGCCACCCGGCTTCATCTAGGCCTGCTGGCCCATATCCACGTGCATGGAGCCGCGCAGAAAAAGTATGAGGGTACGGCGGTGAATCGTTCCGGCGGCCAGGGTCAGGTGAGCCGCACCGGACTGCTGGGTCTGATCGACAGCCTGGAGGGCACGGTACGCAGCCAGACCTGGAAACCGGCAGGCACCACCTGGGCGGAGTACTACAGCGCCACGAACTACTCGAACGAAGCCATGGGCGGCAAGCGCAGACTGGTCGCCGAACTGCTGGACGCCGTGTCTCCCGCCCCCAAAACCGTCTGGGATCTGGGCGCCAATACCGGTCTGTTCAGCCGAGTAGCGAGCACGCGAGGCATCGAAACGCTCTCTATGGACATCGACCCGGCGGCCGTCGAGAAGAACTACCTGGAGTGTCGGGACAACAAGGAGACGCATCTGCTGCCGCTCCTCGGAGACCTGACCAATCCAAGCCCCGATCTCGGATGGGCGCTCAAGGAGCGCCGCTCTCTCACCGCGCGCGGCCCTGCCGACCTTCTGATGGCGCTGGCGCTGGTGCATCACCTGGCGATCGGCAACAATGTGCCTCTCACGCAGGTCGCCCGATATTTTCGGAGCCTGGGAGAGTGGCTCATCATCGAGTTCGTTCCCAAAAGCGATTCGCAGGTGCAGCGTCTGCTCGCCAGTCGAGAAGATATCTATACGGACTATACCGTATCGGGTTTCGAGACCGCCTTCCAACCGTCTTTCGAGGTCGTTCGCTCGGTCCCCGTGCCGGACAGCGAACGCACGCTCTATCTTTTGCGCGGTCGTCCTTCAGCACTATCCGAGGATTAAGTCAGCGATGTCCAACTTTGATGAGTCAGCCTCCGGCGCAGCGCCGGATACGGCCGTGTCGCCGTCGCCGGAAAAGAAGCGCCGAGTTTTGCCGGTCCATCCTCTGCTCTTCGCGGCCTTTCCTCTGCTCGCCTTTCTCGCTCAAAACGTCACCAAAATCCCCTACGAACAGATCCTCTCGCCGCTCATCACAGCGCTGTTGGGCACCACGGTGGCATGGCTCTTTTTTCTGCTGTTGACGCGGCGTGACTGGAGAGCGGCCACGGCCGCTGCCATCCTGGTTCTGCTCTATTTTGGGAATGGGCCGCTGATGCGTTTCGTGCCGGAGGAGCATCAGGGCGTCGTCCTACCCTTCCTTCTCACAACGGTGATCGCTCTGTTCCTCTTTCTGATGGGCACGCAGCCGTCTCTCTACACGGCGCAGGCTGCCCGGAAGGCGGGCATTGCCGCTTCCGTCGCCGTGCTGCTCTTTTTTTCGGTGGGACATATCGTGGATCTGCTGCCGCAGGCGCTGCACGGGCTGGTTTTACCGGCCTGTCTGCTTGTCCTCGCGGCGCTGCTGTGGGTGATCTCGAAAGCGCGGCAGCCTCTCTACGATACGACGGCTGTCCTGAACCTGGCTTCGGTCGTTTTGCTGGCTCCCTCCTGCTGGACGATCGTAACAAAAATCAACACCTCTTCCAAGAACTCGCAGGTCCCTTTTCAGGCACAGGATATCGTGCCTGGAAATCAGCCGACGGTAACGGTCGATCACCATCTCTCCACGGCTCCTCAGGATGTTCCCGACGTCTACTATATCATCCTGGACGCGTATGGGCGAGCGGACCGGCTGCAGACCTACTACGGCTATGACAACACGCCGTTTCTGAAGGCCCTGGAAGCGCGAGGGTTCTTTATCGCCACACAGAGCGAAGCCAACTACAACCAGACGCCTCTCTGCCTCGCCAGCGCTCTCAGCATGAACTACCTGAAACCGCCCGCCGGACAGGAACTCTCCCCGGAACTGCTGCGCGAGATGGTCGATGACAACGCAGTGGTCAACTACCTCCGCACGAAAGGCTACCACTATATCGACGTCGCTTCCGGCATCGATGAGTCACGCGTCAAGACGGCCGATGTGGTGCTGAACGATTCTCCCGAACTGTCGACGCTGGAAGGCAGTCTCCTCGACCTCTCGGCGTTCGGTGCGGTGGCGGCTCACCAGAGAAAACGCTACGACCATCATCGCAACCGTCTTAACGGAGGCTTCGACAATGTGGCGAAAGCCGCCGCGTTTCCCTATCCGAAATTTGTGTTTACGCACATTCTGGCTCCGCATCCGCCCTTCGTGTTCGACGCCAAAGGCGGAGCCGTCGATCCCAATAGCCCGCTGACTTTCGCGGATGCCTCGGAACTCCTCAAAGACATGCCCAAAGAGGAGTACCGCCGCCGCTACATCGCCCAACTCCAGTATGTCAACACGCGCACGCTGGAGGCCGTCGATGCGATTCTGCGGCAGTCCAAGCACCGGCCCATCATCATCATCCAGGGCGATCACGGCTCCCGAATGAACCTGGACTGGAAGAGTCTGGCCAAAACCGACATCAAAGAGCCGTTCTCGAACCTCAACGCCTACCTGGTCCCCGACAACGCGCGCCGCGATCTGACGGACAAGATCAGCGCCGTCAACTCCTTCCGCATCCTCCTCACCGATGTCTTCGGCGCGAAATTACCGCGCCTCCCGGATCGCAGCTTCTACTCCACCGAGAGTGATCCCTACAAATTTACCGACATCACGGAACGCCTTGCCCGGATTTCCGGCGATTCCCCCACCGCGCATTTCGCAGGTGGTCGCGTTCGGCGAAACCGCGGGAAAGCCTCTCCGACTCCCCATTAGAAGTTGACGCCACCGGACCATTAAGGTATGCTGATTACTATCTTTGTTCTTTCAGAGGAGCGACAGCATGAAAACCTCTCGCCTCGGCGCGGTGATGGTCGTACAGAACGATGCGGAGACGGTGGAACGTTCGCTCGCCTCTTTTTATGACGGTGTGGATTTTCTGGTCGTCTCCACGGATCTGAAGCGGGGATGGTCCGGGGCGCCCAT
>Ga0070658_10000345_pt1 | contig 40226 bp, 42 predicted proteins | sample KBSC13metaG_FD_64664 | JGI IMG/M metagenome (GOLD analysis project Ga0070658, IMG submission 64664) | Corn rhizosphere microbial communities from Kellogg Biological Station, Michigan, USA - KBS C1-3 metaG | ecosystem: Host-associated > Plants > Roots > Rhizosphere > Soil ... | reverse complement strand
TTGGACGGGAGGCTGGGCGGAAAGTCTGTTAAAAACTGATATATTCTGTGCGGTCTCGGCTAGGTTGGTGGTTGCGATGAGGCGTGAGAGCCCGAACGAAACTGCCGATGCCGTGACCAAAAATAAAAAGCCGACGGCCGAGAAGTTAACTGCCTTCTTCGAAACCGCGACCCGCTTGATGTAAATTCGATTTTTTGATGAATGCTTTAATAGAAAGACGTGTGTCTTGTCGTTTTTCTGCATTATAGCTGTAAAGCTCCTTTAAATGATCTCGTGAGGACGGCCATAGGACCGTACTTCACAGGGAATCACGCAAGAACAGCCGCGAGCGACTAACGCGAAACCGGTACAAGAGTCTGAATTTGCAGATCTAGAACTCTCGCTTACTTAAAACCCCTTGTAAAAGTTCCAAAATAAGTCAATAGATGGAATCTTTGTAGTACCCGCTGCCCCGTTGCGAATGCGCGTGTGGCAGCAGTCTGGAAGCAAAAAAGAGAGCCGTATATCAGGCCCTCTTATAGAGTACACAATTTGTTGCTGTTTGCCTAGGCGGCCGTCTTCTTGTGCTCCTGCCAGGACCTCAGAGCCATATACCCGACCGATGCGATCACGGCGATAAATACCAGCACGATCAATAGTTTAAGTACGACACTGACAAAAGCGACAAGCCCCACAAGGGCCTTCAAAAGGGTGATCGCCAGAGCGATCAGGACGACGATACTGCTAACTATGCCCGCGCCTTTCATGAATAAAAGCATAACACTACTCCTGCCCTTTATTAGATGTCACGCCAGCTGCCGCTGCGTGTCCTGTCGCTAAAATCTGTGACGTTATAGGTCTCGGGATCGATGGTGTTTCGCGAGTGCGTCAGCGCAAAATTCGCTGACGGAGCCGCATTTGTCCACGGTTTTTCGGACTTGTCCTTAAATATGTAGCCTCGCAGCAGATAGACGCCGAGCCCGATCAGAGCGATGGGCAGAAGCCCACGCATTATGAAGTTGATACCGCCAAATATCCGCTGTACCAAAAAGGCCACCCCGAGGACCGCAAGCACGCCGCCCCAAAGCTTTGGATTACCGGAGAAGCGTTTTACCAGAATGTCGTCAGCCACATCCGGCGTCACGCCCGAGCGTATCGCCTGCGCCGTCCGCCATGCGTCCAGCAGGGCAAACGCCCACATTCCCATAAATCCGAGGACGAAAAGCGGCGTTCCGCTCGTGAGCACCGCCATCTGAAAGAGGCCGACAAATACCGCGAAATAAACTAACGCCTTAACCGATTGCCCGTTATACGCTTGCCCGAGCCCGGTGCAAAAGAAAGAGAGCAGTGTGGCGACAAAGGGAGATGTGCGTCTCTTGACGAAAGGTGCGTTATTCGACCGCGTCTGCTGCCGCAATAGATCTACGCCCTGCACGATGCAGTCCTGACAATAGGGGAATCCCTTGATCCGGTGATCGCAGCCCGGGCAGAGCGGACGGCCGCAGCCGTTGCACGTAGCCGTCGCGACATTTTGTGTGTGATAGGCGCAGTTCATTGAGTGATAGCGTCTCCCGAGGTGGAGTCGCTGGAGACGGGCTTGCCGCCTAGTGCATCCGCACTCTGCTGATAGGTCGATTCTGCTAGCTGCATTCCCTGCCGGTACACGCCGCTTAGCGAACCGTCAGCCGAGACGCTCTGGCTAAATACGAAGAAGGCAACGATCATCATCATCGCGACCGGTGCGAGCTGGGGGATACCGACCGGCAGTTTAAAGCCCTTCAGCCACTCGCCCGCGCGTGCCGCCCACGAGGCCTTTACCTCATTCGCATTTTCAGTGCCGAGCGTTAGATTCAGGATCCGCTGGTGCAGGCCTGCGGGCACCTCCATCTCCTCTGCCTTGTAGGTCAGGCAGGCACCGATCGAGCGGACAACCATTCCCGGCAGGTCCTCACACGTCGTACACATCGCCGCGTGCCGCTCCCAGCGGTGAAATGCCTGAGCGGGTAAAAATCCGTCGAGATAATCCGTCAGATGTGCCTCAAACTCCTCGCACGGCATAGCCGCCTCGGGCGTCGTCATCGCGAGGATCTTGGCTTCGAGCCTGGTCATCGCCGGGGCGGGAGCGGGTACAGGAGCGGCTATGGTCCGGCAAACTTCTAAGCTTTCTTTAACGTCATTGAGCAGGCCATGGCAGAGTGGGCACGACAAAACGTGGGCCGCTACCGAACTGTTCATCGTCGCATCCAGCGTCCGATCCAAATAGTCCGTCAGCAGCTCCTCAAACTGCATGCAGTTGATAGTTTTGTTCTGCTCCTTAGTCATTACTACTCACTTCCGCCTTGATCACTACTAACTTTCACCACCCGGCAACTCTCACAGACTTACGACTCTCATCCGTTTGAGGATCTTTGCCAGCTCTATTCGGCCCCTATTGATCCTGGATTTCACGGTTCCCTCAGGTATCTGCAGCACCTCCACGATCTCGGCGTATGTCATCTCCTCGATGTCTCGTAGAATGACGCACGTCCTCAGGTCCTCGGGAAGCTTGTCGATTCCCTTCTGCACCTGCGCCGCGAGCTCCTTTCGCTCGACCTCCTTGTGAGCAGAGGTGCCGACCGCCCGCAGATGGTACTGGTGATCGTCCACCGCGTCCGCCATCGAATTTTGCGGATTCCGCTGCCGGTGCCGGTAATCATCGATTATCAAATTGCGGGCCAGCCGCATCAGCCAATTCGCAAGGTCGCCCTGCTTCGGATCGTACTGGTCGAGGGTCTTGTAGATCCGGATGAAAACATCCTGGGTCAGGTCCTCGGCCGCATCCACGCTGGATGTAAACCGGTACGCGAGGTTAAAGATCCGCCGCGAAAATCCGGCGACAATATCCTCCCACGCCGTGCCGTCACCGGCTCTTGCGCGTCTGACGAGTTCCGCACCGTCTAATTCAGTCACAGCTCTTGCAGCTTCCAAGATGAGTTACGTCTCCCTCGTCAACCTCTTCGTGTGAGCCCCAGCGGCCTAAACTCCAGGCCAGGCTCTCCCGCTTGTCAAGAACGAGTTACGAGAGCAGAAAATGAAAAGTTCCGCCTAAATCACTGCTCCTGCAAAGAATAGCAGAGGTCGCGACGGTTGATGCGGGAAACGACCTGCGGGGAGTCCTGGCATGTCGGAGCGGGTTACAGAATGTGATGCCGGCGCAGGTCTTCCAAAAGGTTATAGCTCAGGATGAGATCAAAACGGGTCCGCTGTGTAGATCCGGGCGGCAGGTCTCCTACCGCGTGGATCACTACCGGGTTGAGGCTGAAGGAATGGCCGAGCTTTATGACCGATCCCATATACAGGCGGTTTCCGGGCTGAAACCGATCACCGTTAAGTGTCAGGCGGCGGTCGACCTTGGCAAACCCGCCGTTCATCGTCAGCCGTTTATTAACGACTCTCTCGCCGTAGATGTCGAATCCGGCGTCCCTCTGCGGGTCCAGTCTCTGATAACTCTCCACAACTAAAGTGTTGAGGTACAACCGCTTAGGTGCCTTGATCCGGACCGCCTCGTGCAGCCTGTCGCGGCCCGAATCAAAGGTGTAATCAACCGAGAACCCGATCGCCTTCGTTGCCTGCTTGCGTACAAGGACCTGGTGATAGTCGGACTTGGCCAGATGCTTGAATCGTGAGAAGACGCTCGGATGCAAAAGATCGCCGAGGTATGCATTCGTCGCTGAGATCTCGTCGAAAAAAAGCTGCTTTGGGGCTCTCACGGTCACCCTCTCTCCCGTTAAATAGCCGTCATTATCATACGTTATCGCCTCGGTCGCCTCGCCCCGGTTGAACTCTATCCCTCCCATCTGAAACTCGAATTTCTTCGTCGGCCGGGCGTCAAAGTAGAGCTGCTTTACATATAAGTTCGTCTGGGGCGGGCCCGTGCCCCAGCCCAGATTATTCCAGCCGGATGTAAAGTTATTCCCCGTCTCAACCAGCCAGTTGAGCCGGTATCTGGCTTTTTGGTCGAATTGAAAGTGCCCGCGCAGGTTCGCCTGCCACTGTCCTTGGCTCACATTCGGCAGGTTTCTGCTCTCGATGTCGATAAAACGATACCGTGTCTGCAGGAGCGCTCCGTCAAGGTCGAACCACCGCTTCACCTTTTTGCCGATCTTCGTATCGACGGGCACCGGGGTCGGACGAGTCACAGGATCGGCGGCCCTTTGGGAGATGACGAAGGCCGTGCTCGAGAGGATCAGCAGAAGTGCCAGGCTGAGCTTCATTACATTAGTGTTACATGAGTGTAGCGCGGAGATCCCATGTGAAGTGCTTCACTTTCGGAAAACGGTCCTTTCCTATTACAATTCACTTCACGCGATGTCTTATCAGGTCATAGCCCGTAAATGGCGGCCGCAGGTCTTTGAGGAGGTCACCGGACAGGAGGTGATCACGCAGACCCTGCGGAACGCTCTCGAGTATGACCGCCTGCACCACGCGTACCTATTCTCGGGTGCTCGCGGAGTGGGCAAGACCACGACCGCACGCATCCTCGCAAAAGCCCTCAACTGCCATAAAACAGAGGGAAAACCGAACCTGACCCCCTGCCGGACCGATCAGCCGGACGCGTGTCCATCCTGCATAGAGATCTCCGAGAGCCGCTCGATCGACGTGCTCGAGATCGATGCCGCGTCAAACACGAGCATCGATAACGTCCGCGACACGATCATCAACTCGATCGACTTTAATCCGGCGCGCGACCGTTATAAGGTTTTCATCATCGACGAGGTCCACCAGCTCTCAAAACCGGCCTTCAACGCCCTTTTGAAGACGCTCGAGGAGCCGCCGAACAACGTCGTCTTTGTGATGGCGACGACCGAGCTGCACAAGGTGCCGGAGACGATCCTCTCCAGATGCCAGGAATTCGAGTTTCGTACCATTCCCCTGCAAAAGATCTTTGATCGTCTGAAGACGATCGCCGATGCCGAGAAGATCGACATCTCGGACGACGCTCTTCGAGAGCTGGCTCGCTCGGGCGAGGGCTCAATGCGTGACGCCCAGTCCAACTTCGATCAGGTCATCAGCTTCTCCGGCGAACGGATCGAGGCAATGGACGTCACGAACGCATTGGGATTTGCGGGTGTCGACGTACTCTCGAAGACTATCGAGGCGATCGATGCTCGCGACACGAAAGCCGTTCTGGCCATCGTCGACGACCTGATCGGACGCGGTCATGACCTTCGCAACTTCTGTCGCGATCTGCTGGGATTGTTCCGCGATCTGCTCGTGTCTAAGGTCGCTCGCGAGGAAACGCATCTATTTGAGGCAGCTGTCTTTTCGGGCGCGGACCTGCAGCGAATGGGCGAGCCGTTCTCAGAACAGGACCTGATACGCTTCTTCAACAGTCTAAGCGAGACAGAGGCATCGCTCCGCGAGGCCGCACATCCCCGCTATATGCTCGAGTTCGGGCTCGTAAAGCTCCTCGAGATGCGTTCTGTTGCGTCCATCGAGAGCATCCTTCAGCGGCTAGAAGGCCTAGGCACACATTCGGCAGAGCCGGTCGAGAAACTCTCAGCGGCCTCCGCGCAATCTGCCCCAACAGTGCCGCCGGCGACCTCGGAAAAAAAAACTCTAGACTCCGCGAATAGCGTTCCGACGGAAGGTTCCCGGCCATCAGTCCCTGGTCCCCGGGCTCCGGAAACGCCCCCTGAGCCGTCGCCGCCCGAGCCGCAGCCCAGGATAAAGCAGCGCAAGCCTCCGCAATTTGAACCTGAGGACGTCTTCGAGGGCCATGTCGAGGAGATGTTCGACGAGCCTGACGAGCTATTCGGCCCGGACGCTAGCGGCTTTGCTTCTCCGCCCGCTAGTTTCGTGGCCCCTGACCGGCCGGAATTCCCCACCTTACGGTTGGCTCGGCTTTCTTCTGAGGAGCTTGAGCACACCGACGACGATCGGCTCGATAACGCCTACGAGCAAAAGCTGCAATTCACCGGCGACAACCTCCTCCCGATCAAGACCGCGGCTCAGATCGCTGCAGCATTCTCGCCTCAGGGGTCGGCCCGGCCGACGACGAACGCCTATTCGGCTGCGGCAGCAGCACCAGCAATAGACGTCTCGCATATGATCGCGGATGTGATTCAAGAGGAGCAGGACATCCCCCTGCCCAAGCTAAGCTCAAACCCCACAGAGGCCGAGCTGCTCGCCTACGCCGAGGCTCACCCAAACGTCCGGCGTGCAATGCGCATCTTTCGTGCGAAGATAGTTAAGGTGGAGAAACGTTAACATCGAATTAACAAACACCGGCCGCGCATTTTCGTATAACAAGGCACATTGATGAGACGCAAAGTACTGCCAACCGCTCTGCTCGCCGCCGCAACTCTACTGTTAGCCGCGTTTGGTGTCTTTGCGCAAAACCAGCCGTGGTCGCAAAACGTCTCGCCTCTCGCTGCCCCGACCGGGATGGTCAACGACTACGCTGGCGTTCTCGATGCGGGCACAAAGCAGCAGCTCGAGGAAAAGCTGCGGACCTTCAGAGATACAACGAACCCCAAGGTGGAGCTTGCGGTCGCGATCGTGCGCACGACCGGCGATCGTGACATATTCGACTACTCGCTGGCAGTCGCAAGAGGTTGGGGGATAGGCTCTAAAGACGACAACAACCCGTCGGCACTGCTCTTCGTTGCGATCGATGACCGGAAATATTTCACACAGGTCAGTCGCGACCTTGAGCCGGACCTCCCCGACGGAGCGGTCGGCAGCATCCAGCGGCAGTATCTTGTCCCTGAGTTTAAGAAAGCGAACTACGGCAAGGGCATCTCCGATACGCTTGATGCGTACATCACCACGATCCGCAACAAGGGCAATGCTCCCGTCGCGGCCACCACGCCGACGCCCGCCCGCGGAGGCTCCTCCGGCAGCGGCTCTGCGTTCCCCGTACTCTGCTGCGCCGGAATTTTGCTGCTGCTGATCCTTTCACAGTTCTTCCGGGGAAATCGGGGCGGAGGGTCCCGCGGCGGTTGGGGCGGCGGCCCATTTGGCGGTGGCGGCGGAGGTGTCACGAGTGCACTACCCTGGATCATCGGCGGGCTGCTCTCGGGCGGCGGTGGCGGCGGTGGTGGCTCCAGCAGCGGTTCGAGTGACTGGGGCGGCTCCTCCGGCGGTTCTGACTGGGGAGGCTTTGGAGGAGGCGGCGATTTCGGCGGCGGCGGCTCTGGAGGAAGCTGGTAACAGAGAATGAAGCATCAATTCACAGCATTCATCGACGATCTCAAGCAAACGCATGGACGAAACCTCGTCTCTGTGATCCTCTACGGCTCGGCCGCTGCAGGTGATTTCGTCCCTGAGCACTCAGATCACAACATTCTCATCGTACTCGAAAAGATCGGCCCCGCAGACCTGCGCAACGCACACGCCTGTGTCCGGGAGTGGGTGCGTATGGGCAATCCGCTGCCTGTGTACTTCACTTCCCGAGAACTCAACGACGCGGCGGACGTTTTCCCGATCGAGTTCTATCAGATGAGCGCGGCCAGAAAGGTTCTATTCGGACCCGATCTGCTCGCAAACGTGCAGGTCGCCTCCGACAACCTTCGCCTGCAGGCCGAGTACGAGCTTCGCAGCAAGCTCTTGCAGTTGCGGCGGGCCTACATCCCTGCCTCGCACAGCGTTGACGGGCTCAAGAGTCTCATGGCGGACAGTCTATCGAGCTTTACCGCGTTATTCTCCGCTGTCCTGATCCTAAAGGGCGAAAGGCCGCCGGCGACCAAGCGCGAGATCGTAAGGCTGATAGCACAGGAGCTTGGCATCGACGGGCTGCCTTTCGAAAAAGTGATGAATATCCGCGAGCAGAGCTTCGCCGAGAAGCTCGACGAGCGATCTGCGAACGAGCTCTTTGGACAATACATGGAGCAGATAGAGAATGTTATCAACGCTGTCGACGCAGTCGGCAAGGAGCAATAGGAGACTGATATGAAAAGAGCGATACTACTCACCCTCATCTCTCTCGCGGCCCTCGCAGCAAGCGGCTGTAGCTACAACGACCTGACGATGAAACAGCAGGGCGTAAAGGGCAAGTGGGCGAATGTGGAGTCCGCGATGCAGCGTCGGGCCGACCTCATACCCAACCTCATTAAGGCAGCCCAGATGTCCGCCGTTCAGGAGCAGGAGGTCTTTGGCCAGATCGCCGACGCTCGCTCACGACTGCTGAACGCGACGCAAGCACAGCCCGCAGGTGCCGATGGAGATAAGTCCCCCGAGCAGAAGCAGGCCGTGATCGATGCCAACAACAGTTTCGGCGGCACGATCGGCAGGTTGTTGAGCTTGCAGGAGAACTATCCCGTGCTGCGCTCGAGTGAGGCTTTCCAAAAAGCCATGGACGAGCTCTCCGGCACCGAGAACCGGATCAATACAGCCCGTATCGACTACAACGACGCGGTCACCGGGTACAACACGGCAAGGAATTCATTTCCCGCGGTCCTGACGGCCGGGTTACTTGGGTTCAAGGAGGAGCCGTACTTCCAGGCTGACGCCGGAGCGAGGACAGCCCCCGACATCGGCAATCCGAATGACCTCCGCAAATCTCAGCAGCCGGCCGCACCGGCGGCACCGGCAAACGCTGCACAGCCGCCTGCGAATAAATAGGACGAGTTCAAAACTCGAGGGCCCGACGCATAGCGTCGGGCTTTTTTCTTTTCAGGTAGCTCGATTAAACTCCGCGAATGCGAAAGATACTCGTAATTGCGCTTCCGACAATGCACCCAGGGCATTCTTATCGGAGGGGCTATGGAAGCTCCGGTTGAGGCGAGTGCGAATGCCGGTCGTAGTCCGGTTCGCAATAAACTAGTGGTCGGACCCGTTCAGACGGCTTTCAACGGGGATCGAGTTACTCTTCCCTAAAATCCGCGGGTATTGCACATAGAGCAGTGATCACAGGCCTTGCCGGGTTCGAACTGGCAGGCCTTTTCCTTGTGCATTCCCTGGACCCCGGCGAAAACCGCGTCTGCGAGAGCTTCGGCTATTTGAAGTTTGTCCAGGGAAGGGTGCTGTGATGTTTGAACCTCGACCACCCGTCGTTGAGCGGCGGCTGTGTGTTGTGAGGCCTCGATCTTGTCTAACCGGTGGTTGATCTTTTCTATCGCAGCGAACAGCGTTGCGTGCTCTGGGGCTTGCGGCTCGCCCTCGAGCAGTTTGGCTATTTTTTCGGCGAGTTTCTGTGTATCGGGAGAAGGCATTGGTACTACTTGCTATCGGGCAGCAGGTCAACGTAATCAACAACCCCGACGATGGCGGAGTCGATCGCGGCACCGGCTCTTCCCGTGGCTGCGGTCGATGCTGACCATCCTTCCTGGGCTATCACGACAATGTCGCCCTCACCCGAGCTCACCGAGTCGAGGGCGATGCAGGTGTAATCCATGTCCTCGCCCGTCGGACTGATCTGCCGGCAAAGCATCGCACGCGTTCCCTCGTAGCGCTGATTCTTCTGCGTTGCGACGACGTTACCGATGACCCTTGCGAGAAGCATTTATCCCTGGAAAACGTGTGCGTCCGAATCGATGATCCCAACGATCGTGCAATCGGTCGGCGTCTCGTCGCGTTTGAACGGGAATGACGCTTCTTTCCCGCGGCACCAGAAAACGAGTTCGCCCATGCCGGCCCCGACAGCATCGAGCGCGACCATTGGCTTCCCTTTATCTTTGAGGTCTGCGTCGAGGGTCTGGACGATCAGGAATTTGCGTCCCTCCAGAGCCTCATTCTTCACCGTCGCAACGACGGTGCCGATTACGCGGGCGATCTGCATTTCTAAACGTCGGCTGCGGTGAACTGTATCTCGTCGATGACTCCGATGATCGCCGCATCTACCGGACAATCCTTGTTGCCCTCAGCGAGACGAGCTGACGAACCGGCGACAACGATCACCTTTTCATGAAAGCCGGCACCGACGGTATCGACAGCCACGGTATAGCCGCTCTGGTCGGAGCCGTCCAGATTGATCGGCTTGACTATAAGGAGCTTTTTGCCCGAGAGCCGTTCGTCCTTTTGAGTGGACACCACGGTGCCCAGGATGCGTGCGATGATCATACTGTGAGCAGTGCGCCGTTAGCAGCGAGCCGTAATATGCTTACTGCTCACCGGTCACTGCTTACTTTCTTACGACTGGCAGGTTCTCATCCACACTGGCGTGAGGACGCGGGATGACGTGAACGCTAACAAGCTCCCCGACACGGCGGGCAGCGGCAGCTCCGGCATCGGTAGCTGCTTTTACTGCAGCGACGTCGCCGCGCACGACTGCAGTGACGAATCCGGCACCGATCTTCTCATAGCCGACGAGTTGAACGTTCGCGGCCTTGACCATCGCGTCCGCCGCCTCGATCGTCGCAACGAGACCCTTGGTCTCAACCATTCCTAAAGCTTCCATAAGGCTCCTAAAACTGCTGAGTGCGTAGTTTATCCTAATTTAGCTGCTTGGCTCAAAAGCTCGATGAGCTCCTCGCGTGAGAATGAGATCTTTCGTCCATCATTGCCGCTGGCAGACGGATATTTGACGTCCAGATCGCAGGTGATCCCCGCCTCGTGCAGGTAGCCGCAGGCCTGACACCGTGCATTAGCCTTGAGGTATCCCGCCTTTTCCCGTATCTCGATAAGCTTCCCGATCGCCTCCTGAGGAAGGTCATTCGCACCACCTAATGCCTTTGCAAGGATCGCGATCTTTGCCGTGTGCTCAAGGGTCTCAAGCCGGTCCCACGCCTGCCACAGGTCCTCGCCATACGCGACCGCGCCGTGATTGGCCATCAGAAGGGCGTTGTGATGCGTAACGTAGGGCTTCATCGACTCCGTGAGCTCGTTAGTCGACGGCGTACCGTAGTCGGTGAGCGGCACGCATCCGAGCGTAAGGATCACCTCGCTCAGGATGGGTTTGTCGATCGGCAGTCCCGCCACGGCAAATGCAGTCCCATGGGGCGGATGTGCGTGGCATACGGCATTGATGTCGGGACGCATCTTGTAGATCAGCAGATGCATCGCCAGCTCGCTCGATGCGCGCTTATCCGACAGCGGCTTGCCGTCCATGTCCGTGAGCGCCAGGTCATCCTCTGTCATACGCCCCTTGGACATCATTGTCGGGGTTGCAAGCACAGTATTCTCGTCCAGCCGCGCAGAGATATTCCCGTCCGACGAAACGACATAACTGCGTTCGTACATCAAACGGCCGATCTCTACGATCAGTTTGCGGGCGGAGGATTCGTCCATAAAAGCGAGAACCACAGGTTAACATACCCGCTTTCACGGAGTTAACCTGTGGCCCTGATGATCCGGCGGTGGTTATCTAAACCGCGGTGCGACCGGTGCCATCGGCGGCGCAGGCACCATAAGCTTGAGTCCCTCGATCGAGCCGTCACCAGCCGGTGAAAGCTCACTGCGAGTGTTATTCAGCTCATTCCTGAGCCGCAGATTCTCGTTTCTGAGCTCCTCGTTCTCGTAACGAAGCCTTTGCATCTCGTGCCAGCGGCCCCTCGGACCGAAGTTAAACCTCGGCCTATTCAGATCCACAAAAAAGCTCGTGATGAAAACGGCAACAAAGAACGTTGCGGCGAATGGCAGCAGCCTCTTTAACACACCCTTGTAATTCATTGATAAAACCTCTACTGCTGATTACGGCGGCTGGCGAAGATCGGTTTCAGCGGCGTCGCATAGTCAATTCTATACCCACTCCGCACCGCTCGTAAATGTTTCGCCCTCGTACGCTTCAGTTTTGTTGCGGCGAGGGTGTGTGGACGTTGCTTGAGCCGATGAATTCGCCTACAATTCGTTTCAACTGTGAAACAATGATCGCTCACCTAACCGGCAAACTGATCGAAAAACACGCAAACACCGCCATCGTAGACGTCGGCGGCGTCGGATATGAGGTAACGATCCCGCTGTCGACGTTTTACGAGCTGGGCGAGCAAGGTTCAGACGTGAGCCTGCGTGTCCACACCCACGTGCGGGAGGACGCTATCCAGCTCTTCGGCTTCAAGTCTGGGCGTGAGAGAGAGCTCTTCCTCCGGCTGATTGGTGTCCAGGGTGTCGGCCCAAAATTGGCCGTAACGATCCTATCGGGAATGAGCGCCGACGAGATCGTGCTCGCGATCCGCAAGGAGGACCTCGCACGTCTCACGGGAATTCCCGGCGTGGGACGCAAGACCGCAGAACGCCTCGTGATCGAGCTTCGCGATAAGGTGAGCGATATCGGCGGAGATCCAAAGACTCCTAACGAGCAGCTCCCGACCGACAGCGTATTTGATGACGCGTTGTCTGCCCTCATCAATCTCGGCTATCAACGAGCCGCCGCCGAGAAGGCACTCAACACAGCTGCAAAAGAAGGAACCGAGATCACGGTGCAAAAGCTGCTTCGCAGAGGATTGCAGATCCTGGCGAAGTAATGCTCGAGATCATCGGCCACATCCGTGAGGATATCGGTAAGCTCGACCGGCGGGCGGTCTTCGCACTCTTGTATGCCGCCGCGGGTCTGACCGCGATCAACTTCCTACGCGATCCGGCCGTCCTAAACTTTCTGCTCGCCCGCACACCCTGGGCCGCTATAGGCCGGGATGCTGAGTTCCCTCGTGACAATGATCTTATCGGTTTGGTCTGGTGGGTCTTTGTAAACCTGATCTTCTACTTCGTGATCCCGGCGACCGTTGTCAGGTTCGTGCAGCGACGTCCGCTCCGGGAGATCGGCCTCGCTCCTCGCGTGGAGCCCGGCTTCGCAAAGCTCCTTGTCGTCTGCGTCGCAGTAATGCTGCCGCTCACCTACGCGATGTCGCTGACGCACGGCTTTGCCGCGAAGTACCCCTTCTTAAAGGTCTGGAATGGCGAATACTGGTCGCGGACGCTCCTCATCTGGGAGATCGTATACGGCCTCCAGTTCTTCGGCCTCGAATTCTTTTTCCGGGGATTCCTTGTCCATAGCCTCAAGCCCTCGCTCGGCGTCTATTCCATTCTTGCGATGACGGTGCCGTACACGATGATCCACTTTCAAAAGCCGCCTGCCGAGGCGTTCGCCGCTATACTCGCAGGCATCTTCCTCGGCTGGATCTCGTACCGCAACGGCACCATCTGGCTCGGGCTGATGCTCCACTGCACCGTCGCATTCTCAATGGACCTTTTCGCATTACATAACAAGGGGCTAATATTCTGAATATGAATTCACCGCAGATGCACGCAGATGCACGCAGATCGGGAATTCATCGCATCTGCCTTTATCTGCGTTCATTTGCCGTTATATTTTCCTAATGTCCACCTCCGCCGCCATCAACATCCGCAACGAGGACCTCTCACCGGACGAGAACAAGTTTGAGGTGACACTTCGCCCGGCGAATATCGCCGAGTACATCGGCCAGACGAAGGTAAAGGAGAATCTCCGCGTCTTTATGAAGGCGGCCCTCAAGCGGCGGGAGGCTCTTGACCATATCCTTCTCACCGGGCCGCCGGGTGTTGGCAAGACCACTCTCTCCAACATCGTCGCCAATGAGATGGGGACGAATCTCAAGTCCACCGCCGGGCCCATTATCGAGAAGGCCGGCGACCTGGCAGCCATCCTCAGCAACCTCGAGGAGGGCGACGTGCTCTTCATCGATGAGATCCACCGCCTAAACCCCGCGATCGAGGAGATCCTTTATCCCGCGATGGAGGACTATCAGCTCCCGATCATGATCGGCCAGGGTCCCGGAGCGAGGCCCGTTACGCTAGACCTGCCAAAGTTTACGCTCGTCGGAGCCACGACGCGTCCCGGGTTGATCACCGCCCCGCTCCGCGGAAGGTTCGGTATCGTGTTCCACCTGGATTTCTACGTCATTGAGGACCTGCAGACCATCTGCACCAGGTCCGCGAGAATTCTGGGCGTCGAGATCGACGAGTCCGGAGCTCACGAGATCGCAAGACGTGGCCGCGGCACGCCGCGTATCGTTAATCGGCTCCTGAGACGTGTCAGAGACTTTGCCGAGGTCGACCACGACGGACGTATCACAGAGAAGGTTGCCGCTGAGGCCCTGGACCGAATGGAGGTTGATAGCTACGGTTTGGACGAGATGGACTCCAAGCTGCTGCGTACCATCATCGAGAAGTTTGACGGGGGTCCGGTAGGCCTCGGCACGCTCTCGGCTGCCATACACGAAGAAAAGGACTCGATCGAGGAGATTATCGAGCCCTATCTTCTTCAGATCGGTTTTATAAACCGCACCCCGCGCGGCCGAATGGCTACCCGGCTTGCCTACCAGCACTTTGGGCTCGAGGCCTTAATGCGTCAGACCGGCGACGCGCCGACTCTCTTCTAACCGGCTTTACGCCTCGGCGCTGCGGGTGCGGCGGCCGCTTCCTTTCTTTTCCTTTGCAGTCTCTTCCGACGACCCTTCACTGCCGGTGATCGAGTTGACCACGTTCTTTGCTTTCTCCAGGAGAACGTCGACCGTCGTAGGAGCCTCCTCCTTTCGCGGAGCAATGCCTTTCGCCTTCTGGAATTTTAGCTTCTCAGCCTCCATCTTCTCTCCCAGAGCATCGAGCTGATCGGCTGAAAATTGGTCCTCGACTAGCGAGAACATCTCACCCTCTTCTTCCTTGACGTGATGCCGCGTGTCCTCGATCAGGACTTTGAGTTTAGCCTCGCGCTTGTCCTTCGACGTCGAAGCACGGTTGATCTCCTGCAGAAACTTCTTCATCTGCCCGTGCTCCTCCAGGCCCTCGCGTGTGATGTCCTGCAGCTCCTTGTCGCCGCGTTCGATCAGCAGCGGGTAAAAGATCTTCTCCTCGATATGCTGGTGCGCGCGCATCTCGCCGAGGACCTTTTCAAAGATGGGCATATGCCGTGACGGCGGCGTGCCCTCGATCTTTGTGAAGAGCATATCGACATAGCGGTGGTCAGCTTTGAGTAGATCTAGTGCGTTCATACCTTTCCTCCTGTTGTTCAAGGCAAGGTTACGAATGTGCGGGACCAGGGTGTGTAGTGTGACTTACCTTAGGCGTAGCGCCGGAGCATCTCTACGCAAAACTCACCGTATTCATTAATGTCGCGTGGGGCCGAGGTGTGATGCGGACGTATGCCCTTTTCCTCTGGTGTAAAACAAAACGTCACGGTTACGTCGAATGGATCTACCGCCTTCATCAACCTGTCGAACCACGCCTCCGAGTTAGGGCACAGCCAATCGGCCCAGCTCAGGCCGGTACGCAGTTTCTTCACGCCGAGTTCTTTAAGCGTAGCTACCGCGGCGTCGAGGCGATGGTCGTCAAAGTGAAACCACTGGCATATGCCGAATTCAGGTGCGTAATCGGGGAATTGCCTGAACGAGGGCTTTCTCTCGCCGTCCTCCCGGAGCAGTCCCATATAAAAATGCCGGTAGTATGAGGAGCCCTCTGCCTCCCGGTGTCGCGTTGTCGCGGGCCATGCCTTCGGCAGGTCGTAGAGCGAGTACCAGTGCACGCGCTCGACACGGCCGCTCAGCATCTCGTATGTCTTTCGCAGCCCAAACTCCTGTACCTCATCGGCACCAAAGGTGGACACCCCGACCTCCGACACCCAAATGGGTTTATCCGTTACGGCCTCGATCTCCGCTATGCGGTCGGGCCACTCGTTGATGTTCCAATGATTCCAGTCCAGCGGGAATCCATGCACAGCGATCCTATCGATATCGTCGAGTGCACCGAATCCATCGAGCCGCTGAATGAAAAACGGATCGATAGGCGAGATCCCGCCAAGAACGCGCGTCAGGTCAGGCCGCTCGGCCTTGATCGCCGCCGCCGCATTCTTCACCATCGAACCAAACAGCCTCCATTCAGGATCAACCTCAAAGTCCCAGTGAGAAGCGTTGTTCGGCTCATTCCAGAGCATTACGGAATCGATCATAGGGTCTGCGTGTTGTCTGCGGCTTTGCCCGGATATACGGCTCTCGGCTGATCGTCAGGCACAGTGCCTCGGCGGCACATATATACCTCGTCCTCAGGGTGCGCGATGATCTCGAATCCGGAGCTTCGGAGCATTGCCTCCATACACGAGCGGTTAGGTATCCACCAATTGGTAGGGTCTTGCGAGTACCGGTGCTCGATGAAATACATCTTTGGGAACGACTCCTCGTCAAACATCGCGGTTTCGAAAAAATCATAGTCGGCCTTCACATCCGCTACCTCAGCACTGCCCCGCTGCATCGACTGGAAGAGCATCAGGTCACCAACGACGTTCTCATAAAGCAGATCGAGAGCAAGCAGAGGATGGCGCAGGTGATAAAGCACGCCCATGAAGATCACGAGGTCAAACTTCTCACCCAGCGAGCCGACATCAAAAACCGACATCTGCCGAAACTCGATGTCCATTCCATTCATCTCGGCCGCAAAGCGCGCCTGTGCGAGATACCTCGGGTCAAAGTCGACGCCAAGCACACGCTCTGCGCCCCGCCGCTTCATCTCGATGGAGTAAAACCCGGCATTGCACCCGATATCGAGTACCGTCTTGCCCGTCAGGTCCTTCGGAATGGCATGCTCAAACCTGTCAAACTTCATCTTCGGGTAATTCCCGAGAAAGTGGTTCGGGGCGGTCTGAATACCGCCGAGCTCCATGTTGTGAAACCACGGACCGAGTGCATCTATCCTCGACTGCAGCTCGCTCACGGACTCCTTAGTGGAAGTTGTGCCGGTCATAGTTCTAACATCCCGAGCGGACCAAGATGATTCACGAGTTTGACCCGCGCATCCTCGGTCCACAGCTCCAAAATACTCACGGACGCGGGGTCGGTCCTCAGACGCTGGGCCAGATCGAGCGGCATACCTAAGAAGTAGGCAAGGACCGATTTTATAGCGTCGGAATGAGTGACGATCGCCACGGTATCCTTCTCGTGCTTGGGAGCGAGGCTTAGCAGCCCCGCGACCATTCTCGCCTGCACCTCGAGCATCAACTCCCCGCCGGGCGGCCGTGTCCCGCAGCGGAAGGTATTGAATGCACCGAAAGCGCTATCCTGCCGCAGCTCAGTAAACGGCTTCCCCGTCCAACTGCCGCAGTCGATCTCGGTGAATGCCTCCTGGGCGCGTACATCAATGTCGTGGACTTTCGCGATCTCCTTCGCAGTCTCCAGGCACCGGTCAAGCGGACTCGAATAAATAGCGTCGATCGTGAGGTTTCCGAGCCTGCGTGCGAGTTCCCTCGCCTGCTGCTGTCCCGCCGCGTTCAAGCTCACGCCCGGCATACGGCCGGCATACCACTTATCGGCGGCATCGGTCAGGGCGTGGCGGATGAGCAGGAATTCAGCCATTGGTCCTCACGCGGCAACAGAAAATGCGTCCGATCCCCGCGCCTCCAGGATATAGCCCTCGAGTTCTGCGGCCCTGCGAGCTGCCGTATGATCCCCAAGTACTCGCTCCCGCGCAGCACGTCCCATCATTTTCGCCGCTTCTTCGCCGATCGAGGTCAGAGAGTCCACCACAGTGTCACTGTCGTCAGCAAGGATGATCTCAGTATTAGGCGTGAAGAATGTCTCGATACCTTCCCACCCGTCACTGATCACTGGCACACCACAGGCACCCGCCTCAAACAGGCGAACGCTCGGGCTGTAGCCCGCTCGTACCATGTCCTGACGAGTCACATTCAGCGTGAACCGCTGCGAATTGTAGAAGGCCCTGTGCTCCGAGGGCGGCAGATGCTCTATACGCTCCACATTCGCGGGCCAGTCGATCGTCTCAGGAAACTGCGGCCCCGCGACCACGAACTTCATATCCGGCAAACGTCTGGCGGGCTCGATCAACAGCCGCTCCAAGGCCGGCTGGCGATCGTCGCTGTACGTGCCCATGTAGCCGAGGTCCCATTTTGTCTCCCGCTCCTCCGGGAAATAGATGTCGGGATCGGCCGAGCAGTAGAGCGCACGAGCGGCGGGCGAACCGTACTTCTGCTCGATAAGGTCCAGCGTCGGCCCTCCGGTAAACGACAGATAGATGTCGAATCGCGGGATCAGCTCCGGTGATATGTACTCGTGATCGCCGCGCCCAAGCTTTGCAAGGGTCACGGGCGTATCAATGTCGTAAAAGGCGGTCACGCCCTCGGCGGTATCGGCTACCCACTGCCCGACCTCAACTCCGTCCGGCACGTATGAGCCGACGACTACGCAATCTGCTCCGCGAATTTCGGCTTCGTGGCCGCGCAACTCGTCAAGCGAGCCGTAGAGCCGCGTCCGTCCATGCGGCGGCTCAGGCAGATCGCGGTTTTGCGCGTACCAGGGCACGTCCCGCTCTAAGAAGAGGACATCGTGGCCGCGGCCGACGAGTTCCCTCACGAGACCGCGGTAGGTCGTCGCATGCCCGTTCCCCCACGACGAGGTGATCGACAGCCCAAGAATGACGATCTTCAGTGGCTCTGCCATGTTTAACTCAGTGCCGCCGCTGGATGGCTCAGGTTTGTTGAGTTGCTCTGCGGGACAAAGGAGCGTGCCTTTTGCACCTTCGCGTCCAGCAGGCTCTCGAGCTGCTTGGCACGATGCTCATACGTGTGTTCGGCGATCACGCGGCGATATGCCGCCTTGCCGATCTCACGTGCAGCTTCCTCATCGAGACTATTGACGATCGCGGCCACGTGCTCTCCGTCGCGTGCGACCAGCACCTCGCGGCCGGGCTCGAGAAACATCTCGATGCCTTCCCATTCATCAGTTATCAGGCACGCTGCTGCACCGGCGGCTTCGAAAACGCGTGTCGGCGGAGAGAATCCGTAGCGTGCCATGCTCTCGCGGTTCACGTTCAATACCGCGAGCGGAGATGAGTTAAAGAGATTGTGGTCGTGCGTTTTGACGTGTCCGATCCACTTCACGTTCGGGCTCATCAGCTTGTCGTCCCATCCGCTGCCGCCCAGCAGAAACTGTTTGCCGCGGCATTCCGCCGCCGGCCTTAGGAAGAATTCTTCGATACGCGCCTCACGATCAGGAAGTCGGTTGGCGAGCAGTGCGAGGTCCGCCCCAAACTTATCGTTATACGCCGTCGGATGATGCGTGAATGGGTCGACCGCGTTGTAGACCGGCACGCACTGCTTGGCACCCAGTGCTGCGTATGCGTTCACCACCGGATCGCCGCCGCCGTATGTCAACACCATGTCAAACCTCGGAATGAGCAGTTTGAACGGGTCGTTGTCATTCTCGTGCACACGGTCGAGCGTTGCGGGAGCATCAACATCCCAAAACACCTTGAGAGCATCGGCTCCGGCAAACTGGATCACCGCGGCCTCGAGCTCGCGGTCAAAGGCTCCGACACCGCTCGTCTTCACGATCATGTCGGCACCGCTGGCGGCACGTTCGACCGTTCGCAGGACCTCGTCCTCGGACTCTGCAGAGTAGACGACAACTTTCGCGTAGTCCGGATCTGAAATGTCGCGATTCTGTTGCCGGTCGTAGATATCAGGTTCGTAGAAAGTGACGTCGTGCCCGTGCGAGGCGAGAGCGCTGATGATCCCGCGATAGTATGTCGCGGCACCGTTCCAGTAGGCGGAGACCAGGCTCGATCCGAAAAAAACGATATTCATTCCCTTGTTCATGCAGCCATCACCTTTTGGTTCGATTCGTTACGCACATCGGCGTCGATCTGCGTCAGTTCCTCGACCCTGTGCCCGCAAGTATGACGAGCCAGGATCGTCTCACGTCCAGACTCGGCGAGTTGCCGGCGGGCGTCCTCATCTTTGAGCAGGCGTTCCATCTCCCCAGCCATTTGTTCGCCGCTCTCCACCATCAAAAAGTCCTTCTCCGGCCTGAACAGATGCTCCGCATCATCCCATCTCCTCGAGATCAGCGGAATGCCGCATGCCAATGCCTCAAAGGGCCGGATCGTCGGGATCCCCGGCAAGCTCTCGACGTATGGGCGCCGCGGAATGTGGACGGTCAGCTTGGCTTCCGCAAAGACTCGCGGAGCTTCGAAGTTCGGCAGCCACCCGCCGTACTCGATCCCTGCGGCGTCCAGGAGTTCAAGAGCATTCTTTGGGTACCTGACACCATGAACGAGTGCTTTGAGCTTCAGCTTCTTTACGGGCTCGATCAGGTATTCGCGGATCTCGTCCGAGCGCTCGTCATCACCCCAGTTGCCGATCCATACAACGTCATAATTCGGACGGTCCGAGGCGATCGTCCGTGGGTAAAACACGCGGGCGTCGGCCGCCTCATGCCACGTCCACGCCTGCTTTGACCATCCGTTCTCAATGTACAGGTCACGGATGATCTTGCCGTACGCGAGCACGCCGTCGTAGCCAGTGAGATCGTAGCCGCCGATCTCACTCGGCCGGGTCGCCGCCCGGTGGTGAGTATCGTGAAAGTACAGCCTGTAACCGCCGAAACGCTGGTGATGCTCACCGATGCGCGCCACGAGCTCGTGATCGTTCCACTCGTGAACGATGACGATATCTGCGCCGGCGAGAGCGTCGTCAAGGTCCAGCTTTTTGAGATCGTAGGTAATGCTGCTAAGAGCGGGATAAGCCGTGCGAAATTCCTCGATCGGTCTGCGCCCGTGCTCTTTAGCGAGGTTCTCCACGCTCCAGGCATCCTTCGGCTCATAAACGTCGACATGCCAGCCGCGGGAGAGCATCTCCGTCACAACTCCGCGAAGGAAATGTGCGTTCCCGTGGTTCCAGTCGGAGACCAGCGAGTGGTAGAACATCACTACGCGCACACTCTCACCTCCGCCATTGCCGATGGGGTAATGATCGTGTTCACGCTCCGGTACAGATCGAGATAGCTCTCGGTCATCCGAGTCGTTGAGTAGCGCTGTGCCCGCTCCCGTGCACGCCACGCAAGCTCATTGCGCATCCAGCTGTTTTTCGACAGGAGCTCCAGCGCCTCGCTGAGTCCTGCTGAGTCATCAGGATCGACGAATAATGCCACACCGTCCCACAGTTCCCTCTGTGACGGAATATCACCCAGCACCAGCGCACACCCCGATAGAGCGGCCTCGAGTGCGCACAGCCCAAAAGGCTCGTACTTTGCCGGAGCTGCGAAGATCGCCGCCTGGCCGAGATGTCGCCTCATCGACTGCTGGTCGAGTTTCCCTAAGAACTTCGCTCCCGAGAATGGTGCTGCTCCGCCCCGTGCAACATCGGGCTCGGCCGCATCGCCCGCAATGAGGACCGGCCACGACAGCTCAGACGCGATCCGCTCGATCGCTGCAACATTCTTCGCCTCATCCCACAGCCTGCCTGCAGCAAAAATGAGTTCCTTCTTCGCGCCGGGAGCAAAGTCACGAGAGTCTCGGCCGTTGTAGATGACACGGGTACGGTCCAGTTCGCCGTAGTGCCTCTCTACCGCCTCCAGCATGGCTGTTGTCGGAGCAACGACCATGTCTGCAGCGTGTAGCCCGCGGCCGACGCGACGGCGGTACTCGTCCCACTCACCAGGCACAGCCTCGCCCTTTACGGCACGCCACCACGAGAGAACGCACGAGTGGGCCGCTACAACTACAGGAGCATTCCACCCGAGGTTACCGTGCACATAACCGTTAAGCTGGACCAGATCCGGCTGAAGACGGTCCTCGAGTGCAAGAAGCCATTCCGCCGCGGCATCAACCTCCTGCCAGGGCTCCTGCATCCATTCGAGCTTGTAGTCACTCTCAAACACCCGCAGGTTCGGGATCTGCGATGCCGCCTCGCGCTGCTCCGGCGTGGGGCGCGGGCCCATCGTGGCGAGGCACACCTCTACTCCGGCCTCGCCAACTCCGCGAGCCAGCTCAAGAGCGTACGTCCAGACGCCTCCGACAGCGTCTGCGGTCATTAATATTCGCGTAGGGAGAGTGCTCATTTACTGTTCGCGGCTAACCAATTTCGAGAAGCGGCTTTGCTCCCCGTCCTTCGTTTTGTCCTGGTGCAGAAAGGCGAGTTTCCGATCGTCAAATGTCTCAAAGAACTCTTCCCACGAGATCTCCTCTAATTCCTGCTCACCGCTGTATCCCGGATAGTCGATGCGCAGTACGCCGCCGCCATCTTTGTCGTCGGTGTCCTTGACCCTGGACGGGTGCCCGCCCCTTTCCTCGACCCACTTTTTTATCTCGTTATGGTTAGTAGTTGTCTTTGCTTCTGACATACATGACCTCCTCTCCGCAGTTTGAATTTCGTGCTCAGCTTTGTAGGTCACCTCCCGTACATTTGGTCGAGCACCTTCGCTACCGTGACCAGACGCTCCGCATCCGGATCGAATTTTGACTCGCCTTTTGCAAGCCGCGAAGCCCAATCGACCGCGGCCCGTCCGCCCCAGTTCCACGCGGTGTCATCACCGGCTCCGGTCAACAACCCCCGTGACGTACCCTGAAATCTCTCCGCCTGAAAGTCGAAGAATGAGCCGCCGACATTGCTCAGTTTTGCCCCGCCCTTTGTACCGTAAATGCTTGCCTCTATGACCGCGTCCTGACCGGCGCTAAGGTTCCACGAGCACGCGAGCTGGACCAGACAGTCGCCTGCCTGAAACTCGCCCGAGGCATAGTCCTCTACCTGCTGTAGCTTGTCGTCCAGCCGCTTGCCGCCCGCACGCAGGTGGCCGGTGGTCTCGTAAACAGCCGGGAAATCCATCGTCCAGAGAAGAAGGTCGACCAGATGCACACCGAGGTCGATCAGGCAGCCGCCGCCCGACAACTTCCGGTCAAAGAACCAAGGTTTGTCAGGCCCGTAAGCGTTGTGAAATTTGAGGTCGGCGGCAAAGATGTCCCCGAGTTCGCCGTCCGACACCAGTTCGCGTATAGCTTTTGCACCGTCGATGTAGCGGTACGAAAAGTCGACCATCAACAACCGATCCGAGCGCTTGGCGGCGTTCACGACCTTGCGTGTCTCTTTGGCGGTTCTGCCGAGCGGTTTTTGGCAGAACACCGCTATGCCCGCATCAAGTGCCGCGCACGCCTGCTCGGCGTGCAGGGCACTCGGCGTCGCGATGACCAGCCCGTCCAGCCCCGAGTCGACAAGCTCCTCAATTCCAGACCGCAGCTCAGCCCCGGGCACAAGCGCTTTGGCCGCAGTTACCATCTCCTCAGACGGATCGCTAATAGCGACGATCTCTGCCACGTCCGCGTCGGCAATGGCCTCAAGTCGGTTCCGCCCGATCCAACCGGTTCCGAGGAATCCGAGCCGCGGCTTTTTCGTTCCGGGCTCCATTGCCCGTTCAGCTGTAACGCTCATACCTTCACCACCGCCTTAACAAACCCGTCCGGCCTGTCACGTGTCGCATCGAGCGCATCACCAAGGCTGCCAAGGCTGAATTCCGTGTACATTGGTGAAGGATCGATCTTCCCCGCGACGAGCGCGCCGATCGCCAGTCGCATACCTTCCGCGTAGATCTGCGGATCTCGTTCGTGCGCGTTGATCACATCTATACCGCGCCAGTTCCAGAGCCACATGTTCACCTGACGGCCGCCGTCCTGGTGGTAGCCCGCCACGATGAGCTTTCCGCGTTCACCGGTGAGCTCGGTTGCGAGATCCAGTCCCTCTTGTTTGCCCACGGCCTCGATGACCCGCTCACACAGCTTTTCGCCGGTGATCTGCTTTACCTGCTCGACGACGGCGCTCCGGTCGTCGACAAACTTGACCGTGTCGCTCGCTCCGTAGCGCTTCGCGATGTCGAGAGCAAAGTCACGCCTCGAGATCGAGATCACGCGCGCACCTGCATCCACGGCAAGCTGCGTTACGAGATTCCCAAGGAATCCCGCACCGACAACGGCGACCGTCTGGCCGGGCTGTATGTCGCTCCGGCGAAAGATGTTCATCGCGCATCCGAGCGGCTCGGCAGGCACTGGCTGATCGTCCAGCTCTGGCGGCAGCCGCACCAGCTGGTCCGCTTTGGCGATGTCGTATTCGGCATAGGCATGCCCTGACAGGAATGCGACGCGTTCACCCACCTCGATGCCCTCGACCCCACTGCCAAGCTCATCGACACGTCCCCAGCCCTCATGCCCGGGAGCTCCGGGCTCGAACGGATATTCGAACCAGGGCTGCCCGCCCCAGATCTCCAGGTTTGAGGCGCAGACGCCGCAGCCGTCGATCTTTATCCTCACCTCGCCTGCTTTTGGGCGAGGCAGCTCCATACTCCTGAACTCCACCTGCCCGGGGCCTGTGATCACCGCCGCACGCGCAGTTTGTGCGGTCGGGGTCTGCGAGACTCCTGTTAGTGCACTCATATATTTCTTTGAATGACCTCTTTAGCCGTTTGACGCCTGTGAGACTCGTCCACCGGCAACTGCGGGCGAAGCAACAAACCTCATGCTCCTGCGTTGGGCCTGCAGCCATTCGAAGAGCCGCGTTACTCCCTGCCTCACGGTAACGGCCTGCTTCCAACCGGTGGCTGCCGAGAATTTGCGGGTGTCGGATACGTAGTACCGCTGGTCCGCCGTTCGCCAGTCGTCAAACTCGACATCGCAATCCTCGCCCCTTAGCCCCGCGATGATCTCGAGCAGTTCCAATAGGCTCACGGTATTCTGCGGACCGCCGCCGATATTGAATGCCTCGCCTTTTATGGCATCGATCTTCTCGTGCGCCAGCAGCAACGCGTTGACGAGGTCCTCTGCGAATAGAATGTCGCGGACCTGCATTCCGTCACCATAGAGCGTGATCGGTTCGCCGTTCATCGCCTGTATCAGAAAGTGTGCGACCCAGCCCTGGTCCTCCGTGCCGAACTGATGCTCACCATAGATACAGCTCATGCGGAATACGGCGGTCTTTAGCCCGAACGTCCTCGCATAGTCGAGCATGTACTGTTCAGCCGCTCCCTTTGAACAGCCGTATGGGCTATGAAACTCAACAGAGCGCCCTTCGCTGATGCCGTTAGCCAGGTATTCGTCGCTCTCCGGCAGGTATCGGCTGCCGTCATTCTTGAGCCGAACGTCCTCGAGAGCTCCATACACCTTGTTGGTCGAGGTAAATATCATCGGCGGAGCATTCTCGCCCCTTTCCCGGATCGCCTCCAGGAGGTTGAGCGTGCCTCGCGCGTTGATCTCAAAGTCCGAGAAAGGATCATCGAGACTCGTCGTGACCGCGACCTGTGCCGCAAAGTGATAGACCCTCGACGCGCTCGCTACTGCTTTGCGGACCTCGTTCTCGTCCCGAATGTCAGCAACGCGTACGTCCACCTTGCCGGGGTGCTTCTTGACCAGCCATTCAAGATTTTGCTCGACACCATTACGCGACAGGTTGTCGAGCACGATAACGGGGACACCGCTCGACAAAAGGCGGTCAGCAAGGTTAGTCCCGATGAATCCCGCGCCGCCGGTGATCAGTGCCGGAGTGGTATGCGTACCGTTCTTTCTGTGCCCGTGCAGACTCGTGATCTTGTTCATACAGCGAGCCCCCTTGCGACAAGTTCGTTCTGCATTGTGACGACCCGGTCCTCCGCCGTCTCACCCTTGAGCCACTCGGCAAGCTCTGCCATGCCCTCTTCGATAGTGACCTCAGGCTTATACCCGAGCATCGTCTCGGCCTTGGCTATGTCGGCGAAGCAGTGCCTGATATCGCCGACGCGATACTGCTTAGTGATGTCCGGATCGACCTCCTTGCCTAACACCTTAGAGAACCGTTCGGCCAGATCTCTCACCGTGTACGAGTTCCCGGAGCCGATATTGAATACTTCCCCATTTGCCTGCTCGCTCTCGAGTGCGAGAGCACACGCCTCGGCCACGTCATAAACACTGACAAAGTCCCGCCGCTGGTTGCCGTCCTCGAATATCAAGGGACGGTTTCCATTCGAAAGGCGGGAGGCAAAGATCGCCAGAACGCCCGTATAGGGATTCGACAATGCCTGCCGCGTCCCAAACACGTTGAAGAATCGCATCGCGACCGTAGGAATGTTGTACGCACGGCCGATCATCAGGCACATGCGTTCCTGGTCGTATTTGGACAGCGCATAAACCGATGCGAGCGACGGTTTCTTAGTTTCGGGAGTCGGCACGGGTTCGAGAGCCTGACCCTTTTCGTCGTAAACCTCCCAGTCACCGGCACGCAGCCTTTCCAAAGAGCGGTCAACGCCCTCGGCCACGTTCCCCTCAGGATCCTTGTAGAGCCCTTCACCGTACAGGCTCATGCTGGACGCGACGATAAGTTTTTCGACTGGGTTCTCGATGAGGCACTCGAGGACTGTTGCCGTGCCGAGATTGTTTACGCCGGTGTACTTGCCGATCTCATACATGCTCTGGCCGACTCCGACCATCGCCGCAAAGTGGTAAACGGCATCGACGCCTTTGAGCGCCGTCGTGACAGCGTCGCGATCGCGAACGTCTCCGACCATCAACTCGATATCTTCGTTGAGATATGTCGGCCGGACCGCATCGGGCCCGTGGACCTGCTCGCAAAGATTATCAAGAACCCGGATCTTGTAACCTCTGACGAGAAGCTCATCCGCGAGGTGAGAGCCGATGAAACCGGCACCGCCGGTGATCAAGATTCTTCCTTTCAAACTTTCCCCCTTTACGCTAAGCCCCGAAGGGCGATTTTTTGATCCAGCCGGGCGAAGTTGTGGGTGCCCGTGAGGCGGATCTGAGTGCAAAAAACTGTCGAAACGGAGTTTACCCCGCCCGACAGCTTCTACTTTGTAAGGTGGACTACGATTGCAAACATAACCGTCATCAAACCTCCGGGAGTTTTGCTTCGAGGTCCTCAACAAGCATTTCGACGTCGGTCGCCGCCATCATTTGCTCGGCCTGATCGCGAATATCGTCGGGTGCGACACCGAGGTGCTCGGCGGTCCGCTTTTGCATGCGTAAAAGCATCGTCAGCTCCTGCTCCGCCAGCATACTCACCTGCAGTGCGAGGTGCGCACGGCGGTCCGACTGGCGGCTCATCCGGTTCTGGCTGATCAGGATAAAGATGGCGAGGAAAACCCCCTCGGCCGAAACGATCAGCGTCAGTATCCCGAAGGGAAAAGGGTCAAAGGGAGCCACGCCGGGCAGCATTCCGGTATTGACCACCGCCCACACACCAAAGAGCAGTACATGGAAGACAACGAAACCGATATTCCCGGTCACGTGCGTGATCGAGTCGCTTATCTTTTCGCCCGTCGACCTGTCGTGCAGTGCCTCATGCTCGAGGCGGGCGATGAGATCGACATTGTTGCCCATCGGATCGGCCGCCTGCAGCCCGTGCGCGGGTGCGCCTGACGCACCTGAGTTCTGTCCACCTTGATCTGCCATATAGAGAAGTTCATTCTGCGTTGCGGCAAACCGCCGCGTTTGTATTCCACGCAACTGTTCGACGGCGACCGCGGCCGTAGTCTGGGAATACCAGTGACCACCACAAGAAAAAAGGTCGGCGTTTTGACCTTCCACAGCTGCATCAATTACGGCAGCTTTTGGCAGGCGAAGTATCTCGTCGACGGTTTACGCCTCCGGGGTGTAGATGCCGAGATACTGGACCATCGTTCAGATCGTGTGACCGCTGCGGAGCTCCGGTGTGCCTTACAGCCGACTCTGCCGGTGCGCCCGTCTCGGGCCGACCGCAAGCAGTACCGGCAAAAGACGCAAAAGTTCATCGACGCGATCTCCAGGCTTCCGATGTCCGATCCTTTCGACCTCGACGACCCTGCTGCGGCCGGGGAATACGACACGGTCATAGTCGGCAGCGACGAGGTCTGGAATCTGACTCACCCGTGGTATGGCGGCGACCGCATCTTTTACGGAGAGGGGCTCAAGGCCGACCGCCTGGTGTCCTACGCGGCGAGCTTTGGCAACTACCCGGCGTCCTGGGGTCTAAACGAAGACTACTCTGCACTCCTGCACCGTTTTGGACTCATCACCGTTCGGGACGAGAATTCAAGCGCTATCGTCACCGCCGCTACAGGGCGTGAGAATCACCTGGTTCTCGATCCATGCCTGCAGTTCGCAGATGATAAGACGCAGCCAGGGTCGTCAGACGGGTCAGCGATCGTGTACGGGCACAATTTCTCTGCGGGATTCTCTGAGGCCGTCCGTACCTGGGCCGATCAGAATGCTGTACGTCTCATCAGCTTTGGCTATCGGAACGATTGGGCAGACGAGCAGATACTCGACGGCAGCCCGCAGGATTTCCACGAGATCTTTGAGAGCGGACGTGCCGTGATAACCAACTTTTTCCACGGCTGCGTTTTCGCTATAAAGAACGCATTGCCCTTCCTATGTGAGGCGTCGCCTTACCGGTCCAACAAGGTGCGGGGACTCGTCTCAACCCTGGGCTGCGAGCACCGCCTGCTCAGCGATGAATTCACCCCGGCCGGCGCCCCGGAATTGCTCAACACACCGCTCGAGCGAACTGTCTTTGAGAGGCTCGCAGATATGCGTGCCGGATCAGAGATCATCCTTAAAGAAGCTCTCGCCTCATGAGTACCGTCGCACCGACACTCAGCCCCCAGGCCGTGATCGACATGGGCCGCTGCCTTGGCTGCGGCACCTGCGCCGCCATGACGGATCGCCCGTCATCGATGGGTTTCGACCGTTATGGGCAGCTCAAACCAACAGGCGAATGGCGGCAGCACCCGACCGAGATCGTCGCACGCACGTGCCCTTTCTCCCCGTACTCTGCAAATGAGGACACGATCGCAGCGGAGCTCTACCCTGACGCGGAATACGACCCCCATATCGGCAGATTTCGCGCCGCCTATGTCGGAGCAGCCGCGGCAGACTTCCGGAATGCTGGTAGTTCCGGGGGGATGGTCAGTTGGGTGGCATCCGAGCTTCTCCGGCGTGGTCTCGTCGACGGCGTCGCACATGTGAAAGCCGTCCCTGATCCCGAGGCGAACGGCCGCTTTTTTGAATACACGATCTCACGCACTGACGAGGAACTCCGCCACGGTGCCCACTCGCGCTATTACCCGACCGAGATCTCCGGGGTTCTCGATGAGATACGTCGCACACCCGGCAGGTACGCGATCATCGCCGTTCCTTGCGTCACAAAGGCCGTCAACCTCGTCCGCCGCACCGACCCTGTAATTGGTCCACGCATCGCCTATACGCTCGGTCTCTTCTGCGGTCATATGAAGAGTGCCCGTTTTGTCGAGAGCTTCGCATGGCAGATGGGCGTTCCCGCCCGGGAGATCACCGCGGTAGAGTTTCGCAAAAAAGACGCCTCGCGGCCGGCCAACTGGTACCGTGCCCAACTCACGCTCCGCGACGGCAGCGTCCGTGAGCAGGACTGGTGGCACCTCGCCGACGGCGACTGGGGTGCAGGCTATTTCATGAACTCTGCCTGCAACTACTGCGATGACGTTGTAGCGGAGACCGCCGACGTCTCATTCGGTGACGCGTGGGTTGAGCCGTATACCTCGGACGGCCGCGGCACGAACGTCGTCGTGGTCAGGTCAGAGGCATTAGCGGAGTTGATCGAGAACGGCATCGCTGAGCAACGTCTAGAGCTCAAACCCGTGGACACTGCCTTCGTTGTCGAGACACAAGGAGCCGGATTCCGGCAGCGACGCGAGGGCCTGTCCTATCGGCTTAGCCTGTCAAAAAAACAGGCGTCCTGGCCCAAGCGCGTCCGGCCGGCCGCCGATGGAATATCCCGCCGGCGCAAGCTTATCTACCGCACTCGTCAAGGGATCAGCGCCTGGAGTCACCGGATCTTCTCGAGCGCAAAGCTTCTCGGCACACCGGCACTTTACACCCGGTGGGCCGATGCAGCGGCCGCCATCTACCACGGACTGACCTACTCCCGTGGACGTCTGGGGAAACTTTTCGACCGTCTCGGAACATAAAAAAGGACGCGTGTTGAACGCGTCCTTTCCAAGCTAAACCGGGTCCTCTTCTTTCACCCAGATCAAGGCCATCTCCCCATGACCGCGACCTCTGTTGGAATTATCCGGCGGCGGCTTTTGCTGTGGAGTTACCACCGGCGGCTTCGATTTCGGCGGTGGCTTTTTGTCACCGTCCCTCTGTGCCGAAGCGGCGAGAGTGCAGCCCGCCGTGAGCACCAGAGCGAATATTAATTTCTGCAGAGTCTTCATCTCGTATCACCTTCCGTCCTCTGTAACGCTGTGGGGAAAGAGGGAAAGTGCGCGTCCGTCCTGTATATAAGCAATCAAAGTGCCAAGCCGTGTCTATGACGCCTTAACCCGCATTTTGGTTGGAATACTTAGCTCCCGCAACTCCCGAATACATTGCACATCGTACCTTTTGCTTCGATTTCATACGAAAAGGTCTAGATGTGTGTTCCATTAGGGTTTTCGCGTGCTGTGAGATAATCCGCTTGATGGATTCACGTTCGACAGGCCGCGGAATGGCCGCTGTTGTGATGCTGGCGACGCTCGTAACGATCGCGGTGAATGCACTTGCGGCAACCGGCCACATCAACGGCGTAGCCCCCGACCAGGTCTCGGGTCAGTATCCGACGATCATCACCCCGGCAGGCTGGGCATTCTCGATCTGGAGCCTTATATACACGGGGTTGATCGCCTTCAGCATCTTTCAGCTGCTGCCGTCGCGTGTCGCGGAACTCCGGCGTGTGCGTGTGCCCTATATCGTGAGCTGCGTGCTCAACTGTTCGTGGATCTTGCTTTGGCACCACTACCAGATCGGGCTCTGTGCACTTGTTATAGCCCTGCTGCTCGCAAGTCTGATCTGGGTGAACCTTACCACTGACAAGCCCGGCTCCTTCGTAGATGCTTTGATGACCAGAGCGGTATTCGGCCTTTACGCGGGGTGGGTGACCGTCGCTACGCTCGTCAATCTGGCCGTCTACCTCGTATCGCAAAACATACAATTCTCGCCGGCTATCTGGACCGCATTTGCGATCGCCTGTCTGGTGATCGCAATGGCCGCAGCACTGCTGGCTCGTATTTCTCTCCAAAACTTCGTCTATCCGCTCTCCGTCGCATGGGCCTCGGCGGCGATCGGAGCCAATCAAAGCGGAAAGAATACCGCTGTCGTGGTCACGACCGCGATCGTCTGCATCGGCTGCCTCATCATTGCCGGCAGCATCGTTACCGAGCTCCGCGACTCGACCAGTGAATAACGGCAAGATCTGCATCGCTATCTCGGCTGAGACAGCTTCGGAAATGCTCGAGGCCGCCCACCGCGCGGAGGCCGACGCAGACATTATCGAGCTCCGTTTTGACTCTCTTCGCCCGGACGAGGTGCACCTTGCGGAGGTCATGCTCCGCGAAGCCTCGCTTCTCAAGCCTACAATCCTCACATTCCGGTCTCCTGAACAGGGCGGCGGTCACCCCCTCACCCGGGATGAACGCCTCGCCTTCTGGTCCCGCACCGACGTCGGAGAATGGGCGCGCGACCTTGAGGAGGACATTATCGAGCAGGCCCGTAAGGGAACGACCATCCTCTCCTTTCATGACTTTGCTGGCACAACCTGGACCGATCCCGTTCTCAAGCGAATGTCGTCCGCGGAGGCCGACATCATCAAAGTTGCCGTCACGGCTCATGACGTCTGTGACGCTCTGCCTGTCTGGTCGATGCTCGATCACACGCCGGCCGGCGACGCCCGGTCGATTCCTATTGCGATGGGTGATCCGGGCAAGTGGACGCGGATCCTCGGACTCGCACACGGCGCGTTTCTCACCTATGCCTCGCTTAGTACAGGCCGCGAAACTGCGGATGGCCAGATCACGGCCCATGACCTCAACAGCGTCTACCGGGCAAAGGAGCTCGATCGCGAAACGCAGGTTTACGGAGTGTTAGGCGACCCGATCTCATCCTCGCTCTCCCCCTACATGCACAACGCGGCGTTCGCACATGCCGGCATCAACGCTGTCTTCATCCCGTTCCAGGTAAAAGATCTCGATGAGTTCATGCGTCGAATGGTCCTGCCGGATACGCGTGAGGTGGAGCTGAATTTCGCCGGCTTCTCGGTAACGATGCCTCACAAGCAGGCGGTCCAAAGGCATCTGACGGCAGTCGATCGGACGGCAAAGGCGATAGGAGCGATCAACACCATTCACATCGAGGATCAACGCCTCATCGGCTACAACACTGACGCTCCCGGCTTCCTCGCCCCGCTCAAGCAGCGGTTCGGTGACCTAAAGGACGCAAAGGTCGCGGTTCTCGGTGCCGGCGGGGCCGCACGCGCGGTGATCTACGCCATCCTTCAGGAGCAGGCTAAAGTCACTCTCTTCGCCCGCAATGCGGAAAAGGCACGGCCCCTGGCTGACGAGTTCAAGATAGAGCTGTTACCGATCCCAACGTCCGGGCTGCCCGGATACGACATCGTCGTAAACGCCACGCCTCTCGGCATGCGCGGGCCCTGCGAGAACCTAACTCCCGTCACCGCCGAACAGCTCCGCGGCGTCAGATTTGTTTACGACCTCGTCACACGCCCCGACGACACGCCCCTTCTCCGTGAAGCCCGGAAGGTGGGCATTCCTGCCATCGGCGGTCTTGAAATGCTCATCGCGCAGGGCATGCGGCAGTTTGAGATATGGGCCGGCCTCACAGCACCGGCCGGCGTGATGCGTCAGGCAGTGCTCGACCGACAGAGGTCTCTGATTGCATCCGGATAGAAATCTCCCGGCTGCGGTACCTCTCAACGCGTACTCACCGCCACGTACACGGAATTGACGGACGTTGCACCCGTATACGGATTTGAGAATTCCACATCCTCAAAGCGTGCTTCACCAAACACGCGTCGCAGCAATTCGGTAAACCCCTCGCTCCCGGGATCATTCGACCACAGGGCAAAACTCCCATCGCGCTTTAGCTGTTCTCGAAGGGAGCCAAGTCCCGCCTCTGTATAGAACGACTCGTTCTCAGCGGCAAGCCAATGCTCCGGCGAATGATCGATGTCGAGCAGCACCGCGTCAAACTTCCTTCTGGGAGCCGCAGCATCGAACCCCGCCCTTGCGAGTTCGAAAAAGTCTCCCTGCCGCAACTCGCACCTCGGGTCATCCACCAGTGACGCACTCATCGGCATCAGCTCTCGCTGGTGCCAGTCGATCACCGCCTGAAAGAGGTCGATCACCAGCAGCTGCTTCACTCTCTCATCGGCCAACGCCTCCGCCGCCGTATACCCCAGTCCCAGACCACCGACAACGACATCCAGATTCCCGCTGAGGCCGGCCAGACCGAGCACCGCCAACTGCCGTTCCGCCTCGGTAAACAGACTCGACATCAGGTACTCATCGCCGAGCTTCACCTCATAGACGATCTCGCCCCCGAGGCGCGGCTCGGACCGCCGCCTCAGCGTCAGCTCCCCCAACTCTGTCTCCTCGTAGCCCAATTCCTCGATCGTCAGCATTCACCGGAATTCTACCCCAGCGCGCATCGAGCAACGTTATCTTTCAACACGCATTGAAATGTCACCGCCGACAGTTAGGCTAAGATTAGGACATATATATAACGGCATGAGCGAGGCAGCACGGATAGACGAGCGGTATAGCCGGCAGATCCTCTTCAGAGAGATCGGCCGCAAAGGGCAGGCAAAGCTGCTCGCCTCGCGCGTGCTCATCGTCGGCTGCGGCGCCCTGGGGGCGTCACATGCCGAGATGCTCGCCCGTGCCGGTATCGGCAAGCTGCGGATCGTCGACCGCGACTATGTTGAATTTACCAACCTTCAGCGCCAGACCCTATATAAGGAGTCCGACGCTCGCGACCGCCTGCCAAAGGTTATTGCTGCTAAGCAGCGTCTCGCTGAGATCAATTCCGGCATCGAGGTTGATGCCATCGTCGCTGACGTCAACAACTCGAACGTCGAGGATCTCATTCGCGATTGCGATGTCGTGCTGGACGGCACGGACAACTTTCAGGTCCGTTACCTCCTGAATGACGCGTGTGTAAAGCACAACATCAACTGGATCTATGGCGCGGCGGTGTCGAGCTACGGCACTACCATGACGATCATTCCCGGTGAGACGCCCTGCCTTCGGTGCATCTTTGACGAGATGCCGGATGCGGGATCATCGCCCACGTGTGACACCGCCGGCGTCATTATGCCGATCATTGCGACCGTCTCCGCAACGCAGGTTACCGAATGCTTGAAGCTCCTCGTCGGCGATACCGATCTGCTGCACCGCTCCCTAATGCAGTTCGACGTGTGGACCAACGACCGGCAGCGGATCAAGCTCCGAGAACGCGACCCCGATTGCAAATGCTGCGGCAAGCGTGAGTTCGAGTTCCTCGACGCCGACTTACGGGAGTTCGCCGCCGTGCTGTGCGGTCGCGACGCGGTCCAGATCGCACCCGCAAACGGAGTGCGCCTCGATCTCGCCCGCCTCGCTTCACAATTAAGTCGCCTTGGTGACGTAAAACAGAACGAATACCTCCTACGCTTGATCGTGGACAGCCACGAGCTGACAGTCTTCGCCGACGGCCGCGCCATCGTCAAAGGCACCGATGACATCGCCAGGGCGCGCAGCCTGTATGCGAAGTACGTGGGAGTTTGATACATGACCAAGAGACCAAAGGTAGTGATAATCGGCGGCGGCTTCGGCGGTCTCTGGGCGGCCAAGGCTCTCGCCAACAGACCCGTTGACGTGGCCCTGATCGACCGCAAGAATCACCACGTCTTCCAGCCGCTGCTCTATCAGGTCGCCACCGCGGTTCTCTCCCCGGGAGAGATCGCTCAGCCGATCCGCAGGATACTTCATCAGGCGGAGAATATAGAGGTCATCCTTGGCGAGGCCGTCGGCGTTGATAAGGACAGGCAGGCCGTAGAGCTCGGCGACGGAGCGGAGATCGCGTACGACTACCTGATCGTCGCTGCCGGCGCCCGTCACTCGTACTTCGGCCACGATGAATGGGAGCAGGTCGCTCCCGGTCTCAAGACCTTAGAGGACGCGGTCGAGATCAGGCGTCGCGTACTCCTTGCCTTTGAGTTGGCCGAACGGAAAGCATACCTCACCGGCGATCATCGCCCATTAAAGTTCGTTGTCATCGGCGGCGGCCCGACCGGGGTGGAGCTTGCCGGTGCGATCGCGGACATCGCCCGTCAGGCGCTCGCGACTGATTTCAAGGCGATCGATACGCGAGAGGCTGAGGTGATCCTATTCGAGGGCTCGGACCGCATTCTCGGCACATTTGGTGACAACCTCTCTGAGAGTGCCCGGACGCAGCTCGAGTCCCTCGGCGTGCAGGTCCGGCTCAACAGCTTTGCAAAGGGTGTCCAGCCCGGCCGCATCCAGGTCGGCGACGAATGGATCGACTGCGACGTCGTCCTATGGGCGACCGGCGTTGCCGCTTCTCCGCTCGGCGAGGCGCTCGGTGTCGAGACTGACAAGGCGGGCCGTGTGCACGTGGAGCCCGACCTTAGCCTTCCCGGCTACCCCGACATCTTCGTCATCGGCGACATGGCCTCGATCAAACAGGAGAACGGCGACCCCGTCCCAGGCGTCTCGCCCGCCGCCATGCAGATGGGCGACGCGACAGCTGCGAATATACTTCGTGATCTGAAGGATAAGCCCCGGGAGAAGTTCGTCTACTGGGACAAGGGGACAATGGCGACGATCGGTAAACGAAAGGCGATCGCCCAGCTCGGCAGGTTCAAGTTTCGCGGATACATCGCGTGGTTGATGTGGCTCGGTCTGCACATCTTCTTCCTTATCGGCTTTCGCAACCGTTTAGCGGTGATGGCGGATTGGTTCTGGGCATATCTGACCCGCGAGCGAAGCGCACGCCTGATCACCGGCGATGCCGAGGAGATCCGCGAGGCCGAGCGCCTCATGACCGCGACACCGGCGCCGGACCCACCGACACAGCCCGCTGCGAAGCCCGCTGCGACACTGAAGTGAGGTTAGTCGACCACGACCGCCCGTCTCCGCACACGTCGGCGGCGCGTCTCGTTCCCGCCGCCCATATAGGCGATGATCGCGACCACGAGGTGCACCCAGAACCACGGGTTGTCGTAACCCATGTTCTGGTAGATGTAGATCAGGATCAGTATTCGCGGGACGAATATCCCCAGCAGAATATCCGCCAGCTGCGGCACACTGTTAGCCGGATACGCCGCCGGGAACATAAGTATGTACACCAGCAGCACCAGCCGCGGCACGAATAACGAGAACAGCAGAAAGTAAAAGTCCATATCCCCGTGCGTCATGCGCGTAGGATATCACGAGCTAACTTCACGCTCCGCTCGTCATTGCGCCAACTGGTTCGCCTTCCGCTCGTCGGCGTCCGCAAGCGAGTTTTTGCCGAGCTTCCGGTACGCGAAAGCGCGTTCTGTGTAGACGTGAGGTTTGGTGGGATCCATCCCTATCGACTTCGTCAGGTCGGCGATCGCCAGATCGTATTTCCCGTCGCGGTTATATGCGAATGCACGAATGTACAGCCCGTCGGCCAAGAACTCCGGCCTGGCAGCATTGATCTCAATATAACGAGTGACCGCAGCAGCGGCTTTGGCATACGCCTTCTGATCGTTGTAGATCATCCCCCGCATGTAATAGCCCTCGTTCTCGTCCGGGTTCACGGCAAAAGCTTTGTCAATATTCTCCAGGGCGGTCTTATCGTCGCCGAGCTTATGGCTGACCCACGCCTTCACGCGATAGCCGTCGGCGAGGTTCGTCTTGCTCGCATTGTTAAATCCGAGATATTTGTCTATATCCGCCTTCGCCAGGGCATACTGCTCCGTGTCACGGTAGACCGTTGCTCGATCATAATAGTTCTCCGGCTCGTCCGGATTGACGCGTATCTGCTCCGTCAGCTTTCGAATTAAGCAGGCCGTATCTCCCCGCCCGCATTGCTGTGCCGCCGCAACGCCCGCCATGCCCGTCAACAGCACCGCGGCCACCAGGAACGCCCGTCCAACCTTTGATCTCATAAACACTCCCTCCTGAGAATATTCAAGTTTTGTAACTCTACTATCGGGAACGCCGGAATACCAGAGTTTTTGCTGCCGTTCATCGCCAGGAACCGAACAGAATGAAGGGCGCCCAAAAATACGGATGTGCGAAAGGCCGCTTTGGATCAGCCGTGAAGGCCGGTATCTCTCCCGCCGCTTCCTTTGCAAATGGAACGCCCCGGCTCGGCGAATTACCCGCACCCGCCTGTCCGCTAAGAAGCGACAGCTGTGCCCTGCGCAGGGCCTCCGCGAGCGGCAGGCAGGCTCGGTTGTCTTTAGCCGGTAAAACTCGCTCATCAGGATCTGAGTGCTCGCGTCGGCAACGGGCCACAGGCTCGCCATCACGGACCTTGCACCCTGCATCTGCGCAAGCGTGCCAAAGTTCTCGACCTCCGATCCTCCTGAAGTGCTCCCCGAGCTCATCGCCGTATTGCATGCCGACAGCGTCAACAGCTCGACATTCGACAGGTCCGTATGCCTCAGGTCGGCAAGAGAGAAATGCCGCTCATCACCGCCGCCGAGCAGGAGGAATGACGCCGTCTCGTCTCCCGGCTTTAAGGCGAAGTGTGATGCGATATGCACGACAGGTGCGCGGCCAAGCTCATTCGTAAACGCCTTCAGCGTAAACTCATCATCCGTGAGAATGTACCCGTCGATGCTTCCACTGCCGCCCGCCGCCACGCAGTAGTCCTTTTTCGCGGGATCGCGAATGATGCTGCACAGCTCTCTCGGCACCGCCGGCAGCGGAACAAATCCATCGGACTGCCGCGACACCCCGACACCAAACGCCTGCCACGGCTGGGGAGCGACGGGCTTTGTTACTTTCGGCACCGCAGCAAGCGTAAGCGTCGCCAGGCGATAGCTCTCGGCGAGATACTTCTGCCCGTCCCACAGGGCCGCGAGAGGGACATAGCGGAGGGTCCCGTCGAGCGACCACACGAGAGTGTCGGCCTTGACCGCCTTTAGATCGGCAGAGAGTTCAGCCGGGAATAGCTTCTCGTAGAGCTTCCCGCCTAGTGGCCGCGGATCGAGGCTTGGATCGGTGGCCGCTCGTCTGAATTTTGCGACCATCTCATTCAATTCGTCGCGTCTCACTTTGACGACATATGCCTTCTGCAAATTCGCGGTCGTCAGGATAATGTTGAGTGCGTCGTCCGCAACGATCGTCTGAATGATCACGGTGCGCGGCTCGCGAATATCCTTGAGCAGATTCACCGTGGTCCGGTTTGCCGCGAGCTCTACCCTCTTGTCCTGTGCCGTAAAACGAGTCTTCAGTCCATCCAGGTACTTCGTAAAAACGTCGACCGCATTGTTGTATTTGGCCTTCAGCGTGTCGTAAGCCTGCTGATCGGCCGCATCGAGAGAGGCTCCGCGCGGTAGGGCGATCCGCTTTTGCTCCAGGCTCCCAAGCTCCTCCGCGGCGGCAACGATCACCTTGGCGTTCGCCTCGTACTCACTCAGAGCCTTCTCCTCCTGCGGCGTCAGCGTCACCGTGCCCTTGAGTGATTCCGAGACAGAGCTGTCGCGCCGGACGAAGCTGAGATATTCATCCTCCTTCAGCATCCCTAGGACCTCCTCCGCCTCGGGGATCTGTCCGTCACTGATGAGAAGCTGGGCGAGCTTCCGATACGTGTCGCCGCGCGAGTCGACAAAAGCCTTTCGCGTGCCCTCATCCAGCTTGGCAAACTCAACGCGCATTCCTTGCACGCGGTTCACCGCCTGCTTTCCGTAAAAGATCGCCAGCCGGTTCTGTCCCAAACTGCTCGTCGTGAACATCAGGTTGCTCAGCGCCACCGCCTCGGCCGCACGATTCCCGATCGCCCTAAAGGTCTGCAACGCCCGTTCGTAATACCCCGCAGCCTTCGCCGGGTCACCCTTCGTCATCCAGAGCAGCCCGAGATTGTTGTAGGCGAATGCCGCGCTCACACGCTGGTCGGACGCGAGGCTGAGATCGAGCGAACGGGCAAGCAGCTTCTCCGCCCCGGCGAGGTCGCCCATCGCACGCTTTGCCGAGGCGAGATTGTTCAGGGTTACAGGGATGCCCTTGTCGTCACTGAGCTTGTCAGCGAGTGCGAGGGCCTTTTCAAAATTCTCGGCCGCAAGCTTGTAGTTCCCTGCGGTGTTGTACACCGAGCCGAGGTTATTGAGCGCGATCAGCTGCCCCGGCAGATCACCCGCGGCCACGCGTATCGCAAGAGCTTTCTGTATCCGGCGAACAGCCATGTCGGCTCGCGAGAGTGCGCTGTAAGTTAGCCCGAGGTTAACGTCAACGCCTGCCTCACCTGCGAGCCGCTTAGGATCATCCTCAGGCAGGTTGTCCAGGGCTCCGAGTGCGAGTTGATAGTACCGGACCGAAAGCTCGTAATGGCTGAGCCGAAAGTTCACCAGCCCCAGATTGTTGTATGCTGCGGCCTCCCCTTCGTAGTCCTTTGCACCCTTCGACAACAGCGCCCACGCCTCGTAAAACTCTGCCGAACGCTCGTAGTCGCCCTTGCCCTCATACGTTGCGCCGATATTGGTCATCATCGCCGCCCCGTTTATCCCCGACGATCCCCGGCTCACGCCAAAGCCCTGCGAAAAGTCCATCCCATAGTGCCCATCCGCAGGCAGCACCGAGACTATATACATGATCTCCTCGGCCTCCGTGACAAGAGGCGAACTCACGGCTACCGCATTCGCCTTGAGCGAGAGGTTGTTGCTGCCAAGGTTCAGGAGCTTTCCCGTTCTGTCGACCGCGACCGCCTGCAGCCGCCAGGCACTCGCGGAAGAATTGCTGAATCGCAGCCGGACCGTAGCGCCCTGTGGATGCGCGTGCCTGAATTGCTCGACCGCCAGCTCCGTCGTCACCTGTCCCTGGTCTCCCGTGAGCGTTACAGTCGCCTTGGCGATCTTCGATGTCGGGATCACGACCTCCTTCAGCACCTCCTTGTCGGTACAAGGGCCGTCGCCGCTCCGTTCACAGCGAACCAGCGACACCGTGATCGTGTCCGGCCGCTGCGCCGCTTGTGCGCTCACCCGGACCGCTGCCGCGCACGCGATCGCCGCGAGCACAAACAACGACGTATAGCGGAAGATCATTCTCATCTTGCACATCCGGAAGGGGCCGCAGGCCGGAGCGGGTCCTCGTCAATAGAACGTCGAGTACCCGCCACGCCTGCGTTTGTTGAATTTAGCCCGCGGAGACAGTGAAATTTACCACGCACCGCCTGCAATCCTAAAGCCTATCCGCAAGAGCCGCCGGAAAAGACTGTCCGCCGAGACTCGATCGGTCTCGGCATCCTCGACGGCTCGTATCAGAGATATCTCTTAGTAGATCGAACGGCCCGGCAGGACATCAGGCCTTCAGATGGTACGGGATGTTCGTGACGATAATGCGTTCTTTGAAGAGGAGGGCGGCCTTGAGGAGAAGCGAGCTCTGGTTGTGAAGCAGGTGCTGCCACCACCTGGCGGGAACGAACTCGGGAAGGACAATGGTCACCAGCTCGTCGCCGTTCTTGCAGGCGAGCCGGTGAATGTACTTCAACAAAGGTCGAGTGAGCTCGCGGTAGGGCGAGGGCAATACCTCAAGAGGCACGTCGAAATCCATTCTGTCCCAAGCCTC
>Ga0070658_10000344_pt1 | contig 40273 bp, 38 predicted proteins | sample KBSC13metaG_FD_64664 | JGI IMG/M metagenome (GOLD analysis project Ga0070658, IMG submission 64664) | Corn rhizosphere microbial communities from Kellogg Biological Station, Michigan, USA - KBS C1-3 metaG | ecosystem: Host-associated > Plants > Roots > Rhizosphere > Soil ... | reverse complement strand
GTGACGGCGAAGGCAACGACCGCGTTAGCCCCGGCATAATGCAGCACGCCGGCCGCTATCGTGGCGACTGCCGCCAGAGCAACGATGATCTTTTCCTTGCGGTCCATATGGTCTCCGTGCCTTGCAGGCCCCTTTCCTCACGCAGACTGTTCGGAGCCAAAGACCTTTTTCTCGATCTTCCGGAGACGCTGTGCCATCTCTCCGAGCTTGCGAAAGGCCGCGATCGACCGCAACCAATCGCGGTTATCAAAGGCGGGAATGCCGGATATCACCTTTCCGGCTTCTACATCGTGGGATGTGGCCGACTTAGCTGTGATGACTACGTCGTCGCCAACCTTTAAATGCCCCGCAATGCCCACCTGTCCGGTTAGAATGACCCTTTTACCGATGTAGGACGATCCGGCGAGCCCTGTCTGGGCGCAGATCAGGGAATCCTCATCTATTGTGCACGAGTGGCCGATCTGGACCAGATTGTCGATCTTTGTACCGCGTTTAATACGGGTTTCGCCGACGGATGCGCAGTCGATGGAGGAGTTCGCTCCGATCTCGACGTCATCCTCGAGCACCACCCTTCCGGTCTGCGGGATCTTGAGCCATCGCTTGTCGGGCGTGCGGGCGTAGCCAAATCCGTCGGAACCGACCGTGGAGCTGTTGTGGACGATACAGCGTGAGCCGATCTCACAGTTTTCGCGGATGGAAACCCCGGAATGGATGGTCGTATTCTCGCCAATGATCACGCCCTGGTAGATCGTAACGTTGGGGAGTATGCGCACGCCTTCACCGATCTTTGCATTTGCCGCGATGACTACGTGGGCATGGATCTCGACGTCATTGCTTATTTCCGCTGACGCGTCGATGACGGCTGTCGGGTGAATGAAGGGCGTTAGCTCCGGCTCCGGGAAGAAGAGCCGCATGGCCTCGGTGTAGGCGACGTACGCGTCGGGAGCCCGGAGCACAGCAATATCCGTTCGATCGGCGGTCACACCTGGATTTAGGAATATGGCCGACGCTCTTGTCGTCCCGATCTGCGGAAAATACTTCGGATTTGCAAGGAATGTGATATCGCCTTCTGCGGCGAGGTCGAGGCCCGCGGTCGAGGATATCTCCATCTCAGGCGAGCCCTGCTCTATCACGCACGAGGTTTTTTCAGCCAATTCGGCGAGCTTCATCTAAACACCTTGAAAAGTTGCGCTGCGATGTGTCAGACTATTTTTAACAAACAAACTGCCTAACAGGCAAAATCCAGTCGTCCACGAAGTACCCTCTCCCTGGCCCTTTGACCCCCAAAACAGGAGTAGCGCCCAATGAACCAGTCTCCTATCGAGCAACCCTCTATCTCCAAAAACCAGAAGAACTTTCAGCCTCAGGACCGCCGCGAGGTCGGCCGCAAAGAGCTTATTGACGGTCGCGTCAGCCATAAACCTGCGTCAGACCGCTGGACCAACCTCATAACGTCAAACTTTGTTATCGCTGTGGGCAACCGCATCCAGCGGCAAACCTGCGAGATCTACGGCGGCGATATGCAGGTCGAGGTGGGTAAGAACTCGGTTTGCTATCCGAATGTGGTCGTCGTCAATGGCGAGCCGCAGTTCGAGAACGGCCGCGGCGAGGTATTGAAAAACCCGACACTGGTAGTCGAGATCGTATCTTCAGCCGGACGATCCAACGAGGGCATGCGTAAGGTCGAGGGCTTTCTCGCGATCCCCTCGATAAAGGAATTTCTGCTCATCAATCAGAATGAAATGCGTATCGAGCATTACGCCAAGCAGAGTCAGAAGCAGTGGATGTATCGGATCTACGATGAGCGCGACGACGTGATCTCACTGGACTCGATCGGCTGCAAGGTCTCGATGGTTGAGATATACACGCAGGTTAAGCTTGGGGAATCCGAGCTAAGTTCAAAGGCGGTCAATTAGGACGCTTTTGAGAAGACCCGGCAAGGCCCATGTGAGAGATGCTCTTACATGGGCCGTTTGCTTTTGCGGCGATCTACATCAGATTGACGGGATCGATCTCGACGTATACGCGTCGCATCTCGCATCCTTGCGATTCGGCGTCCGCGAGAGCCATGTCGAGCGTTTCACGCAGGGCGCGGCGTGACTGGGCCTTGAGTATGATCTGAATGCGAAATTCGTTCTTTAACCGAGAAATCGTAGCGGGAGCCGGTCCGAGCACGCGGACCCGCCGCTCGTGATTCGCTGCGTCAAGAGCTTTGCGTAGAATGCTCGCATTGGTCATGGCCATAGTGTGGTCGCGGTGCTTGATCATGATGCTGGCGAGCACAAAAAAGGGCGGATAGGCGAGCCGTTCCCGATAGCGGATCTCCTCTGCATAAAAGCCCTCGTAGTGCTGCTGAACCGAGTGCTGTAAGGCATAGTGCTCGGGGTAGTAGGTCTGGATCATCACTCGCCCTGGCTTGTCGCCCCTGCCCGATCGGCCGGCAACCTGGGTTAGCAATTGGAAGGTCCTCTCAGCTGACCTCAGGTCCGGCAATCCCAGCCCGATATCAACAGAGATCACCCCGACTAGGGTCACGTTAGGGAAGTCATGTCCCTTAGCGATCATCTGTGTGCCTACGAGCATGTCGATGCGGTGCGCGGCAAAGTCCGAGAGCACCTGCTCGAGCTCGCCCTTGTGAGCCATCGTGTCACGGTCGATCCGGGCGATACGCATTTCGGGGAACTTCTTGCGAAGCTGCTCCTCCAGATTCTCGGTGCCCTCACCTACGAAATATAGGTATTCGCTGCGGCAGTGCGGGCACTCCTTGGGTATTGGTTCACGATAATTACAGTAGTGGCAGACGAGCCTCCCGGCGGATCGGTGAAAGGTCAGAGTTATGTCGCAGTTTTTGCACTTCATCGACTCGCCGCACGTGCGGCAAAGAACGAATTGTGAAAAGCCGCGGCGGTTTAGGAGCACGATGATCTGTTCGCCCCGGAGATATGTCTCATCGATAGCTTCAAGGAGTTCGTCCGACAGTGCGACGTCCTTTCCCTTTTGCTTGAAGACCTCCCGCATGTCGATGAGTTCGGCACTGGCCATCGGGCGGCCTTCGATGCGAGCGGCGAGCCGGAGATACGCGTACTTGCCATTCTGAGCGTTGTAGTAAGACTCCATCGCGGGCGTTGCCGAGCCGAGGACGACGACCGCGCCCGCCGAATGAGCCCGCATTACTGAAACGTCGCGAGCGTTGTAAAAGGGTGATTCGTGTTGGCGGTACGAGGGGTCATGTTCCTCATCAACCACGATCAGGCCGATGTCCTCCAAGGGTGCGAAAACGGCCGAACGCGTACCGATCACCACACGTGCGTCGCCTCTGCGGATGCGCCGCCATTCGTCGTATCGCTCGCCGGCGGACAGATTAGAGTGGAGGATCGCCACCTCCGAGCCGAATACCGCACGCAATCGTAGTGAGAAGACCGGAGTGAGAGCGATCTCCGGCACGAGCATCATCGCAGAGCGGCCCTGTTCTAACGCAGAACGCATCGCGCGGATGTAAACCTCGGTCTTACCGCTGCCCGTCACACCGTGAAGGAGCAGGGCCTTGTATTCGCCGCTAGTGATCGCCTCTGTTATGGCGTCGAGGGCGGTTTGCTGCTCATGAGTCAGTTCAAAATTCGTCAGCTCGGGCAGATGAGCATGCGCCATCGGGTCTCGATAAAGGTCCTGGACGTAGATCTCCAAGAGCCCTCGTTTCACGAGAGTGTTGATCGGCGATGCCCCGACGTCAGCATGCTCCTGGAGCTCGGTCCATAGCATCTCACCGCCGCTCGCGTCGATGAGGTCCAAGATCTTCTGTTGTTGACCGGTGAGTGGCTTTGCGTCGTGATGCCGGTCCTCGTCCGGCGTTTGGATGCGTTTAACGGCTTTGCGGAGCTTGGGCCGGACCTTCTCGGAGTTGATCCCTGCCGGGAGCGATGCCTTGAGCATCTCGCCCCAGAATGATGCGTAATACTCTGCGGTCCACTTGGTAAGACCAAGTATCTCGGGCGTGATGAGCGGCTCGTCATCGACGACCTCGATCACGTATTTCAACTTCGATCCGTCGACGTCCGCCTCCGGGGGAAGTTCGTCCATCAGGCCCACGGCGTAACCGACGAGGTCTCGCTTGCCGAATGGCAGGCGCAGGCGAGCACCGATCTTGATCTTAGCCACGAGATCTTCAGGAACTTTGTAGGTGAAGGAGCGTCTAATCGGCACGGGAAGCACGGCTTCCACAAATTGTGTGCGGGCGTCGGGCATTGGGGGTGAGCAAATGATAACGCAGCGGCGCGGCTCCTCCGAAATAAGCGAAAAGTGAGCTGTGAAATGTGAGGACGGAGCCACCCGTTGTCTCCTATTCCGATAGAATGAAGCTATGGCGGAGATGTTTGAGGTTAGGGAGCCGGAGAAACGCGGCATAAACAGCGGGCTGCTCGTTGGGGTTTTGGTCGCACTTGCGCTGCTCGGGGGAGTGGCGTGGTGGCTGTCGCGGACGCCCCCGATAGAGGACCAGACAGCGAAACTATTGGAGGGCTCGCTTACAGAAGGCTCACCCGAATTTTCAGCTTTAGCTAAGAACATCCAGATCGCCCGCGATAATGACCGGACCGTGGAGTCTCCGACCGGGATGGGCACGATCTCGATGTTCATTTACGGCCATGTGTACAATCGTACGGGCAAGCGGATCACGCTGCTGCAGGTAGAGATCAGCGTTATCGACCAGCAAAACAAACCGATCCAGAGCAAGAGGGTGCTCGTCGTTCCGGTGGAGAATCCCGTGCTCGAACCCGGGGGAACGGTCGCCGCCACCTGCAGCTTCACTGGTTTTGACCGAAAGGACGACCGGGCGAATATTAACTTCAAAGTTGTAGCGATCAAGGTCGAGGGCTGAGGCCGCGTGGTATCTTCGGTGAGATATGCCTGAGGCGGAAGTCACGCTGCGCGTTGAGAGCGCCACCAAACGTTTTGGCGAATTTGCGGCGGTCGAGGACCTGAGCTTCGACGTCCGAGCCGGGCGCGTGTTTGGCTTTCTCGGGCCAAATGGTGCAGGGAAGACGACGACCATTCGCATGATCGTAGGCATCACCGCGCCCGATGAGGGGGCGATCCGGCTATTCGGCGAGAGCGGAACGCAGCATCTGCAGGACCGGATCGGCTACCTCCCCGAGGAGCGCGGACTCTACCGGAAGATGAAGATCGTCGATCAGCTGCGATATTTTGCCGCTCTGAAAGACGTGCCGCGTGCGGAGGCTGATAAACGCATCGACTTTTGGCTCGGACGGATGGGCCTCGCCGATTGGAAGCTAAAGCGGACAACGGATCTGTCGAAAGGTATGCAGCAAAAGGTACAGTTCATCTCCACCGTGCTGCACGACCCCGATCTGTTGATCCTGGACGAGCCTTTCTCGGGCCTCGACCCGGTCAACGTGGAATTCATGATCGATGTGCTGGCGGAGTTTAGGACCAAGGAGAAGACCATAATCTTCTCGACCCATCTCATGGAGACCGCGGAACGGTTGTGCTCCGACATCCTGCTTATCAACAAGGGCAAAAAGGTGATCGGCGGGAGCCTGCGGCAGGTCAAGGAGGCCTACGGTAAGAATACGATCGCACTACGGTCGGAGGGCGGCGACGCTGCGCTGATGGATACTGCTCTCGTGTCGGAGGTTGTCGAGCACTCAGACGAACGCGAGATCCACCTGGCTGACGGAGCGGACGCCCAGGTACTACTCAAAAGGCTGATCGAAGCGGGAGCTGTGATCAGTAAATTTGAGCAGGTGGAGCCAAGTTTGAACGATATATTCGTGCAGCAGATCGGAGGTGCAAAGTGAGAAAGTTCCTCGCGGTGGTGCGGCACGAGTACCGAAAGGTCGTGATGAAGTGGACGTTCCTTTTGGGAACACTGTTGTTTCCTGTGCTGGGGCTCGGCTTTGCCGTGATTCCGGCGTTTATCTTCTCGCTGAAGGGCGAACCGACCAGAATGGTGGTCGTCGATCGATCAGGGAAAATCGCGCCGCGTCTGATGGCAAACCTTTCGGCTGAGAGCGTTCAGGCACGGATGCGCGAAGCAGCTCAGCCGGCAATGAAGGACATCAGCTCGACCCAGGACGAGCGAATGCGCCGAGGTGCCAAGCAGATGTCCTCGTCAGTTCTATTCGTCGAGTACGCTGCCGGCGGTAAGTCACGCGAGCAGATCCGTGCCGAACTCAACCTGATGGCGGCGGACAACGACATCGACGCTTACCTGATCGTGCCCGACAATGCCGCGGACCCGGACGCACGATACGAATTCCTATCGCGCAAAGCCGGTGATTTTGTCGTGAGCGACATGGTCAAGGACGCGTTGAACGAAGCCGTGCACTCAGAGCGTCTGGCGGAGGCGAATATCGACGAGACCCAGCTCAAGGCGATCTCTCAGGAGGTGGACCTTGACACCAAGTCGATCACGCAGCGAGGTGAGGAGAAGGATTCCGAATCCCTTTTCATCGCATCTCTCGTGATCGGAATGATGATCTACATCACCCTTACGATCTATGGTCAGGTGATCATGGGGGCAGTCGTAGAGGAGAAGGAGACTCGTATCGCCGAAATACTATTCTCCTCAGCCAAACCGATGGAGCTGATGTTTGGGAAGCTCGTCGGCGTAGGACTTGCGGGGCTAACGCAGCTCGGGATCTGGGTTATCTCGTTGACGGCCATTGTCGGATTTCTATCAGTGCAGTCCGGCACTGCGGAGATGCTGAGCGGAATTCCTCGTGTATCGCCGCTGATGGTGGTGTACTTTTTGCTGTTCTTTCTCGTTGGGTACTTTATATATGCCTCGATCTTCGCGTTGATCGGCGCGAGCGTTACCACTCCACAGGAGGGCGGCCAGCTGGCATTTCCCGCGATAATGCTGCTCCTGGTCGGATTTTATTTCTCGTTCGTAGTCATCAGGGATCCAAATTCGTCGATGAGCTTTTGGGTCTCGATCGCGCCGTTCTTTGCACCCATCACCATGCCGGTAAGGATCCTCGCGGAGACCCCGCCGTTCTGGCAGATATTGCTGGCACTTGGCTTGAATCTCATGGCGATCTGCGGGCTGGTATGGCTCGCGGCCCGCGTTTACCGTGTAGGCATGCTGATGTACGGCAAGCGTGCCACTATTCCGGAGATACTGAGATGGGTCAGACAGGCATAGCACGTTGTAGACAAGACGAAGGATGAAGGCGAGAGCCACTGAGCTTGCGTGTCTCGGCCTGACAGGCCTTTTGATCCTGATGTCCGGATGCGGGACGGCACCGGCCAATAAAGCGGTCGTCCCGCCGACGCCTCAGCCTTCTCCGATAAACGGTTCACCCATCCTGAAGAACACGAACGTTAGCTTTAACACCTATTCAAAAGAATGGCCGGTCGCGTGGGAGTGGATCGATCCCGATCCCCATCCGCCGACGCACCATGACACTGATGACGCCGTCTTGCACGTGATCGTTCCGCAGGGACGGGATATGGCCGGTGATATCCGGACGGCCCCACGATACTTAAAGGCGATCGCCGGCGACTTTCGCATGGGAACGGAGGTGCTGGGCAGACCGGCACTCAACTACCAGGGGGCCGGATTGCTCCTGTGGCGGGCCGAGAAGGACTACATTCGTTTTGAGCGATCGTATGGAGGCGACGGTGGCGGCGCCGTAAGGATCATAGCCCGGAAGGGTGATGAGCAGACGCTCGTAGCGAGTATCCCGACGGACTCGGAAGCAACGTCGCTGCGTGTACAGCGTTCGGGAGAGGTCTTTGTCTTCTTTTGTTCACCGAGCCGCCAGGCACCGTATCAGGAGGTCGGCCGCTGTGAAACGGACTATCCCAGCAACATTCTCGCAGGCCTCGTCGCCGTCAATACCGCGAGTGACTTTGATGTGCGATTCTCCGGCATCAGATTAGAGCCCGGCAGCGAAAAGTAACTCACCGTACATACCTAAATTCGAACCGGGGATAACTTGGTTGCTGGGATCACCCACACAAGGAAGGGAGGCAATTATGTTCAGTTTATTAGGAATGTTGATCGTCGGTTTGATCGTCGGTGTTATCGCCAGGCTCCTGCTGCCGGGCCGCGAAGCATTTCCCGATGGAGCTTTGGGATGGCTCCTGACGGCGATACTCGGCATCGTGGGATCATTCGTCGGCGGGATGATCGCAAAGACCCTTTGGGCGGATTCGAATTACACCGCCGGATGGATCATGTCCATTTTGGGTGCGATCGTCCTGCTGTTGATCGTACGGCTGCTGTTTGGGCGCGGAGGCACGGCTGCTACGGTTCGGTAGAAGCGGACGACAAAAATAGAGAAGGCGGCGTAAGTGAACGCCGCCTTTTTGTTTCTGATCTCGTTGCCTTTAGCCGCAGCCCGGGTGGCCGCAATCGCACGCGATCTCGACCATGTCCGAATCCTCGGCGTCGCGGCAGTGGTCACTGCAATAGTCCGAGTCGCCGCTCACAGCACAGCCGCAGCCCTTGTGCTCGCACCTTCCTTCATCAGCCATAAATTACCTCCGTTTGAGTACGCCAAATAACGTGAGAGGGAGAGGCAACGTGTTACTTTGTTGCCTATGGACATTAACGCAATTCGTGAGGCCGCCGAGCGTATCCGGCCATACGTAAAGCGCACACCGCTCGAGTACAGCCGATCGCTCTCCGAGCGATTGGGAACCAATGTATACGTGAAGTTTGAGCTGTTTCAGCAGACGGGGTCATTCAAACCGCGAGGAGCTTTCAACAAGATGCTGAAGCTCACGGACGAGCAAAGGGCGAAGGGGGTTGTAGCGGTCAGCGGGGGGAATCACGCCCAAGCTGTCGCCTATGCTGCCGCAAAACTCGGTATCGATGCGATCGTCTGCATGCCGGAGAATACGCCCCGCAACTATCTCGACGCGACCCGGGGGTATGGCGCGACGGTTGACCTGCAGCCCACGATCGCAGAAGCCTTTGCAGAAGCTCAGCGTTTCGCCGACGAGGGGCGTTCATTCGTACATCCATTCGATGATCCTGACGTGGTCGCAGGACAGGGAACTGTGGGGCTGGAGATCACACAAGACCTGCCCGATGTTACAGACGTCATTGCGAGTATCGGCGGAGGCGGCCTTGCTGCGGGTGTCGCTCTGGCAGTGAAGGCAGTAAACCCGAGCGTACGTGCATGGGGGGTGGAGACCGTCGGAGCGGACGCGATGTCGCAGGCGATCAGTGCCGGCGAGCCTGTGACCATGCCTGCGATCACGTCCATCGCTAAAACGCTCGGTGCACCCTACGTGACGAAGCTCACGCTTGATTTGGTCAAGGAGCTGTTTGAGAGCGTCACCGTCGTCACAGATGCAGAGGCGGTGGAGGCGCTGCGATTTATCGCGGAGCGTCTGAAGGTGCTCCCTGAGCCGGCGTCATCCTGTAACCTGGCTGCCGCGGATAAGCTGCGGACGAACTTCACCCCGGAAAGCAAGGTTGCGATCGTACTGTGCGGCGGCAACGTGTCGCTTGCGGATGTGTGCGGGTGGCTTCAGGAATTCAAATAGTCTTGGATCAACTGCAGGGGTTGTCGTCCTCGGCATTTACGATCGGCTTTGAGCTTACTTCCCAATTGGGATCCTCGCCCTTGATGGTAGCGGCGTACTTTCCGATCTTGAAGACGGGATTGGGCACATCCTTACGGGTCTTTACATCAGCGCGCGCCCAATACGAGTTTTTACCGCAGTAATAGAAGACTATGTCCTCAGCCTCACGCTTTTGCTTCTCCAGAAGTTGAGCTCGTACGGCGTCCTCCGCACCCTTGGGAGCATGAACGACATCACCCGGCCCAGGCAGCGTCAGGTAGAAGGTCACACCGCCGATCGCGACGACGAGAACCACGGCGATCAGGAAAAGCTTTGCGTAATTGCGTGAGCCCGATCTCTCTTTTTCGAGGGTTTCGAAGAGACGGTCCTTCTGGACAGGAGCAGGGGTCCGGGAAGCGTCGTTCGATGCCGTCGTTGCCGCTGCGGCAGCAGGTGCCGGTGCTTCACGCGTCACAGGCTCGGGGACACCGGATTCACCGGTTTGGCCGCCCTGGTCATCAGCAAAGTCCTTGAGAACGCCCTTTTGTATCTTCACGTCAGGAGATATAGCACCCTTAACAAAAAAATAAAAGAGGCTATGCCCTGGCACAGCCTCTTTTCTGCACAATAAAAATACCTACGCGGTGTCTATCCTCTGCCGTAGGCGGTGACCTTCGCCTTTTTACCGCCTAAAGAGTCGGTCTCGTACCAGACGTCGATAGAATCGATCTTTCGCCCGTTACCCTCTATAGTGATCGAGCGGGTTTGTCCGCCAAGCTGAACGTCCTCCAAGAATTCCACGTCCTGCTTCTCGCCATTACGATAATTTATTACGAGCTTCTGGAACTTGACCGGCGCGTACTTGACCGAGAAGTGCACCTCACGGATGCCGCCCTTGTCGCGTGCAATGATCCGGTCATGATCGATGTGAAAATCCACGTCCTTCTGTCCAAGCTTTCGCCATTCTCCACCTTGGGCCGATGCAACGGTCGCTCCTGCCAAGGTCATCAGGATGAGCAGCAACGGAAGTAAGAGTTTACGTTGTGATGTCATATAAAACCTCAAGTGCAAGGGTCGCAGAGTACCTAGTGCGATCCTCCTGTGGATGGAGCACTTACATTGATATCAACTTTTTTAGTCCCGCTGTTGGTAAGGATCCCGCTGTAGAAGACTGCACCGACTATCAACCCTACAATGATCACCAAAGCCAATGCCCAAACCGCGTTTGAACCTGCACTATCTCCATCTGCCATAACACACTTTCCTCCTGTGGTGTGTTGATTACAGCAAAGAGGAGAGGCCGAATGGGTACGACAGATTACAAATTGTCGGTGGGGGCTCAGCTGACCAGATCGATAGGGAACGCCTGATCGACGAATTCAAGATTGATGCGTGACATTCCTGCCTGTCCTTTGTACTTGCCGCGGACTACAGAAATTATTCGGAGATCATCACGACGACGGCTGGATAAGCGAACGAAAGAGCCGATCTCGGCGTCGAGCTGCGTATAGACGGACGCACCACCTCGGCTGAGATTTACGGTCACTGTGTCCTCAGATGCAAAGGCCCAGCCATTCTCGTCCATGAGTTCGAGCGTGACCTCCTCGGGTATTTGCAGACGTGATTGTCTCCTGTCCGTCTTGCCGGGCTGCGTGGCCGGCCCGTCCTTCCGACCGGCAAGCTTCCAACTGCCATCGACGGGCTCGCCGCCTGCCAGAGCGTATTCTGCAAGTGGGTGTTCCTGATGTGCGGCTGGGGCTTCCTTCCCAGTGAAAGCGACGCCGATGGAGAAACAGCGCTCACCTTCTTTGTTGGCCTTCTCCACGCATCGCCGCACAAGAGCCCACGTAGCGTACTCGGGGCGGCGAAAGTCATGCGTCCTAAGTTCACGCGGAAGGGGCATCGTCAGGTGCAAGAGAGTGCCCTCACGTACGGGCCGGGAAAGGGCTAATCCCGCTCCCGATTCCGAAAAGTCATATACGGTCGCTTGTTCTTCCCATCGCATGAAGCGGTCAGCATGGCCCTGTACACGGGCGCGAATGGCGCCTTGGGTGCGTTTGTTCCGACGCTTTTCATCATTTAGAAGGATCATGGCTCGGTCACATGGGAGGCAAGTTTCATAGACGCCGAATTCCGCAAGTCTTCCACATCGGGAATTTCCGCAGCGCCTGATAGGGAAAATCCTGATTTTGCCGCTTATGTATGGAAGCAGACGCTACTCCGGACCTCCTCTATGTTGAGGGGACGGATACTGTTGTTTGCTGATCCTGAGATGACGCGTCTGCGGAACGTCTGGTAACGTATACCTATGGCTGAAGCAAGTGGTTCAACTAAGTCGCTCGGAAGGTTCGGCAGTTTGGTACTGACTGTTGGGCTGATCTCTTTTTTCGGGGGGTTGTTCTTCTTCCCGCGTATGTTCGTGCTGATCGGGGTTGGCCTGATGGCACTCTCCGTCGCGCTCTTCTGGATGGAGGAGACGGGCTACAGGCGTCTGCGCCGGACGAGTTGGCGCTGAGAGTCTGGAAACGAATAAGGCCGCGGATCAACCGCGGCCTCGTCCCCCTTGAAGTATCCCCCTTGAAATTGGGCTAGTCGCCCGATCCCCTTGATGTTTTGGGCCTGCAATGCCCAGATCCCCTTGATCAGAATATCGGGCTCTTGTAGCTGGCGAAGCTGCCTTGACCGTCATCGTCGGCCATCTCCGCACGTACATCGTCAAGCGAGCCCGCAAAAGGCGGCTCAACTGCCGGAAGCTCTGTCTCGAAACGTACGCGGCGACGAGTCGCTGCGACGGAACTGCCCCCTGAAAATTTAAGAAAATCGTTTCGAATGATGTCCGCCGTGTTGCTCGTGTAGATATTCATCATCGCTTCCCCTTGTCGGTGTACCTCTCCAAGGCCCCTTGTGAGGACCCCTCGAATATGGGTAACCTGCCCGATGTACTAACGATACCAACCGACCAGATCTCGAAATATCGGGAATTCCCGTTTAATGGCTAAGGGAAATCCCTGATGTGGGAATCTTCGCGCCTACTTGATCTTATCGAGATAACCATGGTAGGTGAGCCGTTATGGCACTTTATCGCGGCTCCGCATACCAGACCTATCATGGGGCGATGCCTGACCGCTGCTACGAATGGCACCGGGCTGGCCGTGAGTGTATGGGAAAGAAAAAGCCCGCGGCAACCCGCGGGCTCTTTAGATACCCCACAAGTTGCTATCTACTTGTGGCCATTCGTCTTGGTGTCGAATGTACACGACGAGGTGGCTGTCACGGCCGAGGGGCCGAATCGCAACGGGGCGACGCTGTTCTTTGCCAGAAGGGCATTGAAGGCGACCACATCTGTGCCAAGGGCAGCTTTCCATGCGGCAGCGGTCGCATTTTGCTCCTTACAAGCAGACTCCAGAGTGTTGATCATTCCGCGTGTAGGCGCCATGTCCATGCCGTTCTGGGAGAGTGGACCAAGAACCGCGTAGTAGATGCCATTGATCCCGAGGAAAGGCAACACGCTGCCGGGAGCACGCGGGGCTCCACCGAACCGGCCGCCTCCTCCGCGCCACAGCGGGCCCCCAAGTGTCATTAGCTTTGCATCGAGTGCAGTCGCAGCAGCGGCAACATCCGGGGGCAGAGTGCCCTTGATGAGTGTCGCGAGCTGAGCACGGAGGGCCGTCACCTCTTCGTTTCCGGTGTAGCTGTCCTGCATCCCCTGCCATGCGGCCATGGCCAGCCGGTCCTGATCGCGGAGAGCCGCCATTACTGCAGGACTCTCACCTATTCTCGGATCATTGTGAACGACGAGCGGCTGTGTGTATGTTTGTCCGTCCACCGTGAGCTTTACGGTATAGGTTCCCGGGAGTACCAAGGGTCCGTGCGGGCCGGGCGTGACTTCACCCGGCGTGGCATTCATCTGGTCATTAATATCCGGGTTGTATCCCCGAGGATCGTCGTACCGGAGGTCCCAATTGATGCGGTTGGTGCCGACCGTAGTTGCAAGGGCACGCTCCGCCGGGTTCTTAAGCCAGTACTCAGGATAGGGAGGCTTGTCGTAAATGACAGGCGGAGTACTCGTGATCGTGCGAACGAGACGATTTGACGAGTCGAATATTTGCATGCGGATGTCACCGGTCGGCTTTTTGCCGAGGTGATAGTAGATGAGAGCTCCGAATGGCGGATTCTCCGCGTGGGGCATCTCCGGGTTCATTGGCTGATCCCAGTTTCCGCTCTGGCGTGAGCGGATGGCGTCGCCGGGTTTGAAGAGGTATGCCGGTGCCGAGGCGATCGCCTGCTGCTTTTGCGCGATGTCACGCAGCGGGCTCATATCGTCAAGAACGTAGAAGCCCCGGCCATACGTCGCAACCACGAGATCATTGATGTTGTGGTCAGTGTGAAAGACCATATCGCGAATGGACGTGGTCGGGAGGTTTAACTGCAAGGTCTGCCAATGGTTACCGTCGTCGAACGACACATAGACGGTAGTCTCTGTTCCTGCAAAAAGAAGGCCCTTTTGTCGGGGATCTTCCCTGAGGACATGCACCTGAGTACCGGTGCGAAGGTCGGTCGGGAGTCCATTGGTGATCCGCGTCCAGGTCTTGCCGCCGTCGTGAGTGCGATAGATCAAATGCTGGTCGGGACCGGATGTCGTGCCAGGCCGCCCGAATCCAATGTTGCCGACCACATATGCCGTGTTTGCATCACCGTGTCCCGCTTCGACCGTCACCCACTGCGTGTTCGGAGGCAGGTCGGCAATGTTGGTGACGTTATTCCACGTCTTGCCCGCGTCCATGGTGTTGTAGATCTGGCCCGTCGAGCTGCCGGTCCAGAAAACGCCGGGCTTGACTGTCGAGATAGCAAAATCCGAGATGAAGCCACGGGGCGTTGATGCAGTTGGCGGGGCCGGAGTCTCGCCCGGCTTGGGCGTAGGGCTCGGCTGGGGAGCAACACCGCACGGCTGGAGCGGCTGTCCTTTGGGACTCGTAAGATCGGGGCTGAAGGGCTTGAACGTCTGTGCTCCGTCGCGTGTGACCACGAGACAGTTGTACCCGACGTATAGAGCCTTTGGATCGAATGCCGTATCAAAACGCTTCCAAAAATCGCGTCCTGCAACGTATAGATTCGCGTCGGTCCCAAAGTTTGGAGCGACGTTCCCCCATTGCCCGGTGGCGAGATCGATCTTGATCATTCCGTTCCCCTGACCGAGGCCATATCCAACGCCGTAAACCGTCTCGGGCTTTTGCGGGTCCGGGGTAACGGTGCCGAATTCTGAGGAGGGAAGCGGCAGCCAATCGACCTCAGTGATCTGGCCCCAATCACTGCGGCTGCGGGTCATGATCGCACCCGTGTCCTGCTGTGAGCCCATCACCCAGTACGGGTAACGATTGTCCGTGGCAAGGTGATAGATCTGGTCGATCGGGATCTGGTAATAACCGCTCCAGGTCGAACCGCCATCCAGCGAGATAGCCGGTCCCTGGTCGAAGCCGAGGATGATGCGTTTGTTGTTGGTCGGGTCTATCCATGCGACGTGCGGGTCTTCACCGCCGGGAGCACCCTTGAATGCGGTAAACGTATTCCCGCCGTCGAGTGAACGGTAGACCGTAGTAGCGATCGTATAGACGATGTCGGGATTTTGCGTGTCCGCCCAAACCCCCGAACTATAACCGCCCTGGCCGTTTGTGATGCGGCTGTCGCTTGTTGCCATCCGCGTCCAGGTCGCACCCTGATCGTCCGAGCGGACGAGCCCGGAGCCTCCCTGGATGCCGTTGCCGATCACATATACACGCTTGCCGTCGGTGTGCATTGCGATGGCGACACTGATGCGGCCGGTGAAGGGAGGGAGCGTTTCAACCTTTGTCCAGGTCTTGCCCTCGTCGGTCGATCTAAAGAGAGCGGTGCCATTCGGCCCTTGCGGAGCCGCGCCACCAAAGCCGCCGCCGCCGCCCATGCTCTGAGAGGTTGCGAAGACGATGCTCGGTTTATCGAATGCGTACTCGATGTCGCGTGTGCCATTGGCATTCTCCGGCCGAAGGACGTTGGCCCATGTCTTTCCGCCATCTGTGGTTCGATAAACCCCGGCACCTTTATGGTTGGCGTCGCCTTGGGTCGAGCAAAGGACGATATTCGGGTCCTTGGGATCGATCACCATCTTGTTGATGCGGGTCGTCTCTTCCAAGCCGATGTGCGTCCAGGTCAGACCCGCATCCGTCGACTTGTACATCCCGTCCCCGAGCGAACCGCCGACAGAATCACCGGTGCCGGCATAGACGATGCTTGGGTCGGACGGGGCTACCTGGATGGAACCGATGCTGCTGACGTTCTTGAACTGATCAAAGATCGGAAACCATGTGACGCCGGCGCTGGTCGTTTTCCAAATGCCGCCTTGCGGAGCGCCTAGATAGCATGTGCCGGGCTCCTGTATTGCACACGTGACGGCCGAGACGCGGCCGCCGTGGAAGGGACCGATGTTCCTCCAGCGAAGGCCCGAGTACAGGTCCTCGCCTGCGGTCTGCGCAAGTGGAGCAGACACAAAAAGTGTGAGACCGAGCAATGCAACGCCCAGCACAACGCGAAAGTTAATATTCATCAGGAATGACCTCGAACTGAGACCTGCACCCCCAGTCTCGAACTGTTAAGTACTATGAAACGTAAATTAGCACAGATACTCGATAAAGTTTATCAAGGTTTCAAAATCAGTTTGTCGGCCGTTTCCCGGATGGAGGCGATCGCACCCGGGCCTCTGATCCGATCTCCGGTAGAAGCGCCGCCCATAGTCATGGCAGCACTACAGCGGGGTTGTTCGCAGAGATGGGCGTTTGGAAACAGAGTGAACGTGCTGAATGGCCCCTCTCGTTTTAGAACGAACGCGTAGGTGCGGTCGGCGTCGAGATCTGTGAGAGGAGCTGTTCGGCAGATCTGATCTGACGATAGAAGAGGTTCGCGAGCTATTGTCGCTTGCCCGCAGGCGCACTTTAGGAATGAGAAAGGCCCCGCCAAATGCGGGGCCTTTCTTGCTACGGCGTTGTTGAGCCGCTACTTGTGTGTGTTGCTCTTGTTTGTGTTCCCATTGCTCGAATGACTATTGGAATTATTCGAGTTGCCGGTCACGCTGTTCATGCTCGGCGGCGAGATATTCGTCGCGTTCGACGGCATATGGGGCGGCGACGTTTGATTGCTGTTCATCACGTAGCCCGTGTTGTTATTCTCGCCCGGCATCGGTTTGGCGTTGCTGTTCATCGAGTTAACGATGCTGTTAGCGCCGTTGGATGCACTGTTGGTCGCCGAATTGCCGCCGCAGCCGGCGAGCAGGCTAACACCGAGGAGAGTTAGTGAAGCTAGTTTCATGTTCGCCTCCTTTAGCGGTAGACATGCTGGCCACGGTAGTCGTTGCGCCAGTTGTTCTCGAGATATTCGGCGTCCTCGTCGCTGCGTGGACGAACTCCGATAACCGTACCGCCGTTCTTTACGCCTTCTTCGTACTCGCGTGCACGCTCCTCAGGAATGCCGGCGCCGATCAGGGCTCCGATCAATCCGCCGGTCGCACCACCTGCGCCCGCTCCAGCGAGTCCTGCCGCGATCGGTCCCCAGACGATGAGGCCGAGGCCGGGAAGAACAATGTTCGTTCCGAGTGCAGCAATACCTGCCGCAAGTGCTCCGAGTGTGCCGCCGATCAGTCCGCCGGTCGTCGCACCCTCAGCAGCCTTGCTGCCGATACCGTCGTCATCCGTGGTCGCGTCGCTCCAATACTTTTTGCGCGTATCGTCCGACATCATCACGTTGATCTCGTCGTCCGAGTAACCGCGGTCCCGGAGGCTCTGATATGCGCCCTCCGAGGATTCCTTGTCATTGAACATGCCGGTCAGCCAGCCCCTATCCTCTCTATCTGTGCTTGTTCCAGTTGCCATAAGATCCTCCGTTTGGTGTTCGAAAATGGGAGCCCATACGGGCACCACTAGAGCGATAGTAGCCGTCCCGCACGGCGGCGAATGTCAGGAGGAAGACCGTAGGCGGAATTAGGCTTTCGGCCCATGAGCGAGAGCATTTCTCAGCTGCTCGATCTCGGTTTCCAACTCCCGGATGCGTAGATCGAGCGGTCGGGTCAGTTCCTGGATCTCCTCAGCGGTGAATCGCGGCGTAATGTGCCGAGGACAATTCCAGTCAAACGCCTGGACACGGAGGATCATGACGCGCTCGACCTTACCTCGATACCCCGGAACCTGAAGCGTGGCCGCCATCGCCGGCTCCGCACCAGCGTCGCGGACCTCAACGCGTGCGAGCACCTTTAGGCGCCGACGGTTGGGGTAGTCCATAAGGATCAGGGCCGCTTTGTCGTTGTAGGAGAGATTTCCGGCGCTGATGTACTGCAAATTCCCACCGAAGTCCGCATAGCCGAGCGTGACGGGGTCCAGGACCTTCAAAAAGCCCGCCGGTCCGCCGCGAAACTGAACGTAAGGCTGACCCGTCTCTCCGACCGTTGCGAGGTAGAAGCTGTCGCGCAGCGCTATGAAGTCCGCCTCCGCGTCCGTCAGCCCATGGAAATCGGGTTCGCCGCCCTCGAACCTCTCGTAGTTGCGGCGGGTCCCAAAGTGCTCCTGTGCGCGCTTAACGCTGGGCGTGAAGGTGAGGTCGAAGAATGCGTGTGACATATCCTATTTTGTGCCAGCATCGCCGAGCCAAGCCGAATGAACGGGCTCGGACATTCCGAAATCTTGCGAGAGGGAGTGATGTTCGCAGGCGCGTGTGCGGACGGAGTTTATTCGATTGGAAATGCTGTGTCTAACCGCCTAGATACACTTTGTACTGCCGACGACAAACACCTGTCTCACCTTTCTGCAACTCTGTCAGGAGGACGGAACAAGAGATGAAGCTTGGCGGCCAAGACGTGAAGAAACTGGGTAAGCGTGTTTGGGCGGACATTGTCGCGGACCGTGTACTAGGCCGCTCAGCGGAGCTCGCGTATTACTTTCTGCTTGCCCTATTCCCTCTGCTCCTGTTCCTTACGTCACTGATCGGGATCGTCATGGGGTCCGGCACAGGGCTGCGGCACAGCCTATTCAACTATCTCTCGGCGGTACTGCCCGGGTCGGCATATCAGTTGGTGGACTCGACGATGTTCGATGTAAGCGCATCGAGCGGCGGAGGCAAGGTCGGCTTCGGGATCCTCGCGGCCCTCTGGGCAGCCTCCAGCGGCATGGGAGCACTGGGAGACGCTCTTAACGCCGCTTACAAGGTGGAGGAGTCACGCCCTTGGTGGAAGCAGCGGCTTATGGCCTTAATGCTGACCGTCGTACTCGGTGTACTGATCATCTCTGCCCTGGTCCTCGTCCTCTATGGCGGTAAGATCGCCGCATGGCTGGCGGCAAGCTACGGCTTCGATGGCATATTCACCACAGGATGGGCCGTGCTGCAGTGGCCGCTCGTACTTGTGTTCCTGCTGCTAGGGTTTGCGTTGATCTACTATTGGGGTCCTGACCTGAAGGACCAGGACTGGAAGTGGGTCACGCCGGGCTCTGTTGTAGCCGTTGCACTCTGGCTCCTGATCTCATTCGCATTCAGGCTGTACCTGCATTTCTTTGACTCGTACAGCGCGACCTACGGCTCGCTTGGTGCCGTTATCGTCCTCATGCTTTGGTTCTACCTCACGGGTGCGGCGATCCTGGTCGGCGGCGAGATCAACTCGGATCTCGAGGATGAGGCCGCTGGTCAAGGGGATCCTGATGCCAAAAAGACAGGAGAGAAAGCTCCCGCGCACGAGTCGGGGTGATCAGCGCCGCCGCCTGAGATGCGCCCAGAGTGCCAAGGTAAGAAGCGAGGTAAATGCGAATACCGCCAGCAGAAGGTCGTCCCGACCTGTAGGGGTCACGGTCAGCTCGGTGCCCTCGATGGTCATCACATGCTTGCCGGACAGCACTTCCAGGGTCATTGAGCTTAGGGAGCCGAGACCGCTCAGCACCATCAATACCCCCGAAACACTAAACACCCACTGCACCACTCGATCTTTGGGACTTGCCTGACCCGACCTGTCGCTACATCCTATCGATCTCCGCCTTGAGTAACTCGGCCAGTTTCGGGTCGAGTGTCTGCAGAGCGGTGTACTGCTCCTGTGCGGCAGGTTTCATCTTTTTTCGGGTGTAAATGATCCCCAGATTGTATCGGGCCTTTGAGTATTTAGGACTGAGCTCCAGGCATTTGAGGTATGCATCAGCTGCTTTGTCGCGCTGATTATCGGCAAAGTAAGCGTTGCCCAGCAGGTAGTAACCATCCGAGTAGTCCGGAAGCTTTGCGACATATTCCTCCAGCCCTTTAACCGCGAGCGAGTACATCTTGGTCGCCTCGACCGTTTTGTTGTTGAGATTCAGAGCACGCCCAAGGTAGAAGTATGTCTCGCCATCACCCGGCTGGAGCTGAAGTGCCTTATTGCAAGCTCCAATGGCGAGATCGTACTGCTTGTTGTCGTTGTACGCGCGACAGAGGTTCGTATAACCAAGATAGGCGTCCGGGAGGTAAATGATACCTGCCTTCGCCGCCTCAATAGCATCGAGCGGCCGATCGGCAAGACTGTAATACCAGCTGATGTCCGTATAGAGGTCCCCGTTCTGAGGGAATATACGCAGTGCCTTCTTAGTCGTGTTTATTGCTTCGTTGTACTGGCCATCGCTGCGGTAGGCCTCGGCAAGGCTCCGGTACGGTTGTATAGAGTTCGGGTTCGATGCGATAGCGTGAGTATATGCGTCGATAGAGCCCGTCCAGTTGTGCTGCTTATCGTACGAGTTAGCGAGGAGAAGGTAAGTCTCGCCCATCATCCGCGTCCCTTTCTTCAGGGCGGCGAGTGCATGAGTTTCCTGGTCTTTGTAGGAACCGGTCTGGCCGTACGTGCGAGCAAGATAGTAATCGATCTCTGCGTCATTCGGCGCGAGAGCAGACGCTTTTTGCAGAGCATCAAGCGCCTGGGCAGTGTCGTTCTTGCCTAGATATCCCTCGACAAGAGCCTTCGCGAGCTCGGCGTTGCGAGGTTCGATCTGCAGTGCCGCCTTAGCGTCTGCGATCGCATGATCCCAGTCCTTCTGCTGCTCATATATGTAGATGCGGACGCGGTAGACCTCTAGCGGCTTGAACCCCTGGCTGAGAGCGACCGCAAACTCACTGAGTGCCGGATCGTATTGTTTGAGTTCGAAATGCGCGTAGCCCTTCCGGTAATGGAGTGCCGGATTCGTAGTGATGAGAGCGAGCGACTGCCCGTACTTGTCGGCGGCATCGGCATAGTTCTTTGCTGCGAACGACGCGTCGCCCGCCATCTCAAGCTTTTTGGCCTCTTCCTTCTGCTTCTTGTTCTGAGCCAGGACGGGTGTGGCCGCGAACATAAGCAGCATCATCAGAGCGAAGAACGTCGGAAGTGATCTTCTTGTCATTGCATTATTACCGTTCGGTCATCGCCTTTCGGCTTTGGTGTGGCCTTTGCGGCGGGTGGCTTTGCGGACGGTGCGGACTTGGCGACCGTGCCGGGCGCCGGCTTGGAAGATGTTCCTGTGGTCGTGACCTCACGCTCCGGAGTAGCTTGGGTCGATGGTACCTCGACGCTCGGCTCCGGTGTTGAAATAGTCTGAGGAGTCGACGCATCCACGACATTGATGGTCGGTATCGGCGTCGGAGCTACTGCGGGTGTAGGTGAAGGTGTGGCCGCCACTGATGCCTTGTAGACATTGTTGTAGTAATACCAGCCACCGCCTCCTGCCGCTCCCGCCAGGAGGCCTAAGCCGAGCAGAGCGCCGATGACGAGGGGAAGCTTCGACCCTTTCTTTGCCGGCGTCGAGGCCGCAACGGGCTGCTGCGGGGAAGCTGCGGCACCTGCGGCTGCGGCCATAGCCACGGGCGGTTGAGCCTCGGTCTGCTGCGGGGCGGCGTTCGCCTCCGTCTGGTTGGCGATCGCTGGCATGACCGCAGTCTTTGCCGGGTCCTCCCGCGTGCCGCCGGGATTTGTCATCCGCATCGTAGCGTCGGCCGGAGCTGCCGAGGTGTGGATGCGATCAACGGTGGGCATCGAGGCTGCCTCGGGCAGCGGCTCCGTCTTAGCTCTGGGCAACGAGTCCGTCGAGGGGGCGATCGGCTCGGAGTAGGAATCCGTGATCACCGGGCGATCCATGATCATCGTTTTCATCTCGGTGATCTTTGGCTCCTCCGGCTGATCCTTGGGTGCGTTGAACGCACGCCTGAGAGCCTTTTGCATCTCGGCGGCGCTCGCCCAACGCTGGTCCTGCCGCACGGACATGCCCATAAGGATGACGTCCGAGATCGCCTTGGTCACCTCCGGATTTATCACCGAGAGTGGTGGCAGCGGATCGTTTTCACCGCCCAGGATCGCCTCCGCCCGGGTGAGTGAATCAGGCGGAACGGTATTCGAAAGCAGCTGATACAGAGTGGCCGATAAAGAATACAGATCACTCCGGGCGTCCGTACCAGTGCCGCGGACCTGCTCCATTGATGCGAAGTGCGGAGAGTATCCGACGACGCTGCCCGCAGCGGGAGCCTCTTTAGAACCTGTCTCAAAGTCCTTGGACAACCCAAAATCCAGGAGAATGATGTGATTGTCGTCAGTCAGCTTGAGGTTCTGCGGTTTAATGTCCCGGTGAATGATCGGCGGGTTATGCGAATGAAGGTAGTTGAGTGCGTCGAGTAGCTGATCTGCCCAGAACATCACCCACGAAACCGGAAAAGGTTTATTCGCTGTCGAGAGACGCTTGTCGAGATCGTCGCCCGAGATGTGTTCCATCACCAGGAACTGTCCGTCAGGGTCCGCAAAATGATCACTGACCTTTGGCAGCACAGGATGTCTCAGCCTCGCGAGTATACGTGCCTCACGTTCGAATGCTCCGGCAAGAGGCGAATCAGCGTCGAACTTGGTACGTTTTAGAGCGACGGCGCTGCCGAGGCGCTGATCCACGGCGAGATAGACCTCGCCCATTCCACCTTTGCCGATCGGTTGAACGACAAGGTAACGGCTCTGGACCATCGTATTCGGGGCGATCTGTTTCATGGACATTGCTTTAGCTGAGCTTTAACTTTTCCTGAGCCACCATAGCGGGCATTCCCGTGTGCTGAAAGCAGCGAACCGGGCCATGTACGCGGCGGGAACACGGAGTACCTTTCTTCGTTTGAGCTCCGCACATATATACAACGTCTTGTGACGTATTTCTTGCGACCTCAGCAGCAGGGCCTGCCGTTGAGGTCTTCGGCTGTACGACAGGAGCGGATGCGGGCGAGTTAGGTGTTGACGGGGTGGGTACGGCAACAGCATTGGCCGGCAGTTGATCGCGGGTCTGAGGCGCGGCCAGCCGTTCGACGGGCGGAGCGGAGAGACGCGCGACCCGCTGGTCCGCAACGTTGCCGCTCTTCATGTAACCACCGACGCCCAGTACCCCGACCAGGATTCCCGCGGCGACGACCGCACGGGGTATCAGGTCGACACCTTTGAATTGCGATTCGCATACCGGGCAGAATCGTCGGCTGGTGAACACCCCCCATTCGCGGCGCTCGATCTTTTCACCACAGTTCGCACAAAAGCTGGGCCGGAAAAACATGGTATGTGAAAGGTTCTCCTGGAGTCGCAACGATTATAGACCAATTTTCGGCATGCTGTTAAGGTTTGCCTGGTGCAACGGCTTTTATCAGACCAGCGTCAAACTGCTAACATTTCCACCGGATGAAGCCTTCCTTTTTTCTACTTATATTCTTTTTGACGGTATCCATACTCCCGAGCGTCGCAAGCGCCCAGGGGGATGAAACTATCAAGGTCGATACCAGCGTTGTCCGCCTCAACATCGGCGTGGTCGACCGTAAAGGGCATCCGATCACGGATCTGAGCCAGTCGAATTTTCAAGTCTTTGAGGATGGGGTAAAGCAAAGCATTACTCACTTTGAACCAACTGTTACGCCCTTCAGCGTCGTCCTGATGCTCGACATGAGCGGATCAACGCTTGGATTCCGGCAGGTGCTCAAGCAATCTGCGACACGGTTCCTGGATGCGTTGGCACCGGATGACCGCGTGGCGGTTATCGAATTCAACGACAAGGTCGCGTTGCGGAATGATTTCACAAACAACCGCGGCATCATCGCCAATTCGATCGCTGTTTCGAACGGCCAGGGACACACCGAGCTATACAAAGCACTCGAGTTTGCTCTGGACAAGCTGTCCAAGGAGAGGAGCCGTAGAAAAGCGATCATCGTATTGACCGACGGCGGGGACACATCGGCAAAGGATGCAGATCGCGATGTACTCGAACGAGTGGGCGATCCGGCAGTGGGAACGGCGATCAGGCCCGACACTTACGATCCGCTGAACAAAGTGCTCAATCGAGCCGACGCCCAGGGCGTCACGATCTATCCGCTCGAGTTGCCGACCGGCGATCCGGCAAAGCTCGCTGACCCGACACCGCGGCAAGTGGCGATCTACAAGGCGCAACGAGATCGCCTGCAGATCATGGCAGACCGCTCGGGCGGGCGGGTGAACGCGATCAACCGTCTTGAGGAGATGGGCCGGCTCTACGCCGAGGTCGCTGCCGAGATCCGGACGCTGTACACGATCGAATATGCGTCATCTAACGACAAGCGCGACGGCAAGTGGCGTGACATCCGGATCGATGTCCAGCCGCAGGAGCTCATTGGGCGGACGCGGCAGGGTTATTTCGCTAAGTAACGGGGAATTGCTTGACACCACGGGGGCCCGCTTTGTAACCTTAGTGTTTGACTTTTTCGCACCCGTAGCTCAGCTGGATAGAGTACTTGACTACGAATCAAGGGGTCGCATGTTCGAATCATGCCGGGTGTACCACTCCTGAACTAAGGCAGCCTATACGGGCTGCCTTTTTCGTTCCGAAATAACCGCACGATTCAGTGTTTCCTTGCTTACAATTTCTGTTGCTTTTGGGTTAGCTTTCTGCGTAAATTGACTTATCCGTCCTCGACAATTTGTCTGGACCCACCCAGGGGTTTTGCAGTTTAAACCAGTATGCAAGAGTTCACTGATCAGATGCCCTCTGATATAGAGCGCTTCCCCATGGTCCCGATCAGGGACGTCGTTATATTCCCATTTACGAAAGTTGCGTTTAAGATCGGCAGGCCATCGTCAGTGCGGGCTCTAGAGCAGGCAATGACGGGCGAAAGGCAGATCTTTCTGGCGACGCAGCACGATGCCACGGTGGATGACCCGACACCTGAGGAGATCTATACGATCGGAACTCTTGGACGCATCCTCCAGGCACAGCGGTTGGAGAACGGTCAGATAAAGGTAGTCGTCGAGGGCAGAGAACGTGCCCGCTCGATGCGCGTGGAGAAGGACAAGGACGGGATGTTCTACGCTCACGTGCGGCGGATCGCCTCGACGGACGAGTCCGGATACCGGACGGACGGGCTGCTGCAGCGGATACATTCTCTGGTCGAGCAGTTTTTGCGAGTATCGCCGGATGCGTATGCAGATGCGCTGCACGCAAGTCTCAGAGGCGTATCCAGTGCGCAGATCGCGGACTCGATGTCATCTCACCTGCGGATCTCGGTAGAGGACAAGCAGCAGCTGCTCGAGACCATCTCCGTGCAGGAAAGGCTGCAGAAGCTTGTCGAGTCTCTCGAACACGAGATCGAGAAACGCCAACTGGACCGCAATATACACTCGCGCACCAAAAAGCAGATGGACAAGCATCAGCGCGAGTACTACCTCAACGAGCAGATCAAGGCCATACATAAAGAATTGGGCCGCAAAGATGAGAAGGCGGAGCTGGACGATCTAAAGAAGAAGATCGAGGCCGCGGGCATGACGGAGGAGGCCAAGGACAAGGCTCTGCAGGAGTTCTCTCGACTCGAGGCGATGCCGCCTATGTCTGCGGAGGGAACTGTCTCAAGGACATACATCGACTGGCTGGTGAATGTGCCGTGGCAGCAGCGATCCGATGAGATCGATGATCTAAGCGTCGCCGAGCAGACGCTCAACGAGGATCATTACGGGCTTGAAAAGATAAAGGAACGGATCCTCGAGTTCCTCGCGGTCCGCCAGCTTGTAAAGAACCCCAAGGGAACTATCCTATGTTTCGCCGGTGCACCGGGCGTCGGCAAGACGTCGCTCGGAAAATCGATCGCAAAGGCCACGGGGCGCAAGTTTGTGCGCCTGGCACTGGGCGGCGTTCATGATGAGGCTGAGATCCGCGGGCACAGAAGGACATACATCGGCTCGATGCCGGGACAGATAGTGCAGCTCATGAAGCGCGCCGGGACGGTGAATCCTGTGATCCTGCTGGACGAGGTCGACAAACTCGGCCGCGACTTTCGCGGTGATCCGTCGGCAGCGCTGCTGGAGGTCCTGGACCCGGAGCAGAACTCAACCTTCAGGGATCACTATCTCGACGTCGACTACGACCTTTCACACGTTTTCTTCATCGCTACGGCGAACGTACTTCACACCGTGCCGCCGGCATTGCTCGACAGGCTCGAGATATTGAACTTGTCCGGTTATACCGAGCGTGAGAAGTGCGAGATCGCAAAGCGGCACCTGATATCGAAGCAGTGTGAGAATAGCGGTATTGCTCCTGAGACTGTAACGTTCACGGACGACGGCATACTCGAGATCATCCGTCATTACACGCGTGAGGCGGGCGTTCGTAATCTTGAACGTGAGATCGGCTCCTGCCTTAGGAAGATCGCCCGTAAGTTTGTGGGTGCAGAGAACAAGGTCGACTTTCGCGTCGTTATCGATGCGGAAAAGGTCCAGGAGCTGTTAGGGACGATCCGCTTTCGCAAACAGGACATTGCACGCAAGAGTGAAGTCGGCCTCGTGAACGGGCTCGCATGGACGGAGGTCGGCGGGGATGTCCTCCAGGTCGAGGCTACGCTCGTCAAGGGTAAAGGCGACGTCACGCTTACAGGCAAACTCGGAGAGGTGATGCAGGAGTCGGCAAAGGCCGCGCTAACCTGCGTTCGCACGCGTGCCGACGAACTCGGGATCGACACGGCGGACTTTCGCGAAAAGGACCTGCACATTCATGTGCCCGAGGGCGCGATACCGAAGGACGGCCCTTCAGCCGGGATCACGATGGCGACCGCAATGGTATCGGCACTTACACGCACGGCTGTACGGCATGACGTGGCGATGACGGGCGAGATCACCCTCAGGGGAAAGGTGCTGCCGATCGGTGGCGTGAAGGAAAAGCTCCTCGCCGCTCATCGCTTTGGACTGAGGACGATCATCCTCTCGAAGGAGAATGAGAAGGACCTCGCCGACATTCCGGATGAGGTCCGTGACGAACTAACGATCCATGCCGTGGATATGATCGACGAGGTACTGGCGATCGCCCTGGCGCCCGAAAATGCTGTGCGCTCGATGGCAACTCCCCAGGTGTGGGCCGCCGAGGCTACGACAGCCGTGCCGGAGCACGCAGAACAATAAAATATGAGCAGAGAGAGTGAATCGGCGGACCTGATACTCAAGCTTTACGACCTCCGACGCGAGGAGAAGATGCGCGACGCCAGGAACTGGATCATTCCATTCTTTCCCAGCTCGGTGGATGACATCATGCGGGCGATGATCGATCCTGAATCAAGCGCAAAGTACCGGATGGTGACCACCTACTGGGACATGGCCGCGAGCTTTGTACTGCGGGGTGCGATAGACGAAGGGATGTTTTTGGACTCGGCAGGCGAGGCGTGGGTGGTCTTCGCCAAGATCGAGCCTTATCTTGAGGCCGTTCGACAGCGACTCTCGAATGACAACTACCTGCGGCACCTGGAAACACTCCTGATGCGGCAGCCGAACGCAAGTGAAACCTGTGAGGCCCGTCGCGAAACGATGAAACGATGGATGGCGGCCCGCTCTGAGATGCTCTCAAAGGGTGCCTAGTAACATCGATGTATCCGTCCGCCGGCTCCTTTCACTAAAGCAAAGGAGCCCAGATCCTCTTTCGTCTCCGAGTCGGTCAGCTTGATCGACATCGAATTGCCAGTCACCTTACCTTTGTAGATCACCTTTCGTGCCCCTTGCTGGCGATCCACGCGGATCGGCCCAGGTCCGCTTCGTTCGTAGCTCCCGATCGCTGAGAAGGATCCATCCTTCCTCATACGCAGTTGCTGCGAGATCTGTCCCTTTGCACAGTCAAATTGTACGGACGCTCCGGTCCGGGTGACGTCGACCAATACGCCCGTTCCGCCCCATTGGCCGGCGGCGACCGGCTTCATTTTCTGCCCCCACGCGTTGGTCGAGCAAAGACCTACCAAGACGAGAAAGGGTAAAGCCAGCCGAGTTATGTTTTTCGAATGAAGTAGTGTTACCATTTCGGAAATTTTCCCTTCCACATTTCCTTCCACGCTATAACAGCGCAACGCGCTGCTCAAGGAGTTGAAATGAATCGATCTAAAAGAGGCCTGGCTTTGGCCTCAGCGGTTTTGATGTTTGCAGTAGCATTTTTGATGCTATCAACCGCCGCTTCCGCTCAACGAGCCGGTAGGCGGATCGCCGGCGGAGGCGTTCCCAGTCAAAAGACAATCAAAAGAGAATCGAAGGGGGCCGCTTCAGCTCAGGATGGTGATGAGATCCGGGGCGTGACCCTAACCAGCGAAATGGGTATCCAACGCGTGAACGCCGAGGTACAGCAGACGATGCTGTTTGCTCCCAGATCGATGCGTCCACCGATCAAGCCTGAACGCGAGACCCGCGACATGGATAATCCTAAGGCGAAGAATCCGTTCGCTCCGGCCGTGGCATCGTGGCCGGTGATGAAGTCGACACGGCTCGCGGGGGCGTCGATCCTGCGATCCATACACACCACCGGAACCAGTTTCGACGGAGCAACGCTCACGGACACCGGGGCATTCCCACCCGACTCGATGGGCGCGGCCGGTCCAACCCAGTATGTCGCATTTGAGAATGGGCGCATCCGCTCGTTCACAAAGGCAGGCGTAGCGGACGGCGTGCTCAATGCTGATCCCGACGTATTTTTCGCGTCAGTGATGACCCCGGTGGGGGGCGCGGTGGTCCTAAACTTTACAAGCGACCCAAATGTCCGCTACGACCGATTCACTGGTCGGTGGTACATGTCGATCATAGATGTGCCGTGTACCAATGCAACGTGTACGACAACCGCCGCTAACCGATGGCTGCTAGCGGTAAGCGATGCGGCGAGTAACGGTACGATAACCGCCGGCACGGTGTGGACCTTCTTCCAAGTGCAAACTGATGCAGCCAACTTCTGCGACTATCCCTCTCTTGGGGTTGATGTGAATGCGCTGTACTTTGGCTGCAACATGTTCACTGGAGCCGGCGCCTTTGCCGGAACGAACGGATATGTCGTCCGAAAGAGCACCATTTTGGGTGCAGGTCCAATGACAGTGACGGCGTTCGCAAACTTGGCAACTGCTGCCGGGGCCGGACCCGAGTCACCACGCGGTGTCGACAATTACGACTCCACGGCAACCGAGGGCTACTTTGTCGGGCCCGATAACGCGGCGTTCGGCCTGGTGCAGTTTAGACGGGTGAGCAATCCCGGAAGCGCGGCTCCGACCATCTCAGCCAATATTGGGGTCTCGGTGCCGACTACGACGCTATCCGGGACACAGACTGTGAGGTATGTAGAGCATGCCGGCAATACAGGCGGCACCAACGGTTTCCTTGACTCACTCGACGACCGGTTTTACTCAGCGATGATCCGCAACGGGAGACTCTGGACGGCGCATCACTTTACGGTGAGTAGTGCCGGAGTAGCAAGTACTGCTGCTTCCTCACGAAATTCGGTGCGGTGGTACGAATTCCAAAACTTGACGACCACCCCAACACTGGTCCAGTCGGGTACGGTATTCGACAACGCTGGCAGCAGAGCTGCTGCCAGGCAGTACTGGATCCCATCGGTAGCTGTCACCGGTCAGGGCCATGCGGTCCTTGCAATGACGATGGCGGGCACACCTGTGGGTGCCACTCCGGTATTCGTCGGACGTCTCGCAGGTGACACACTAGGCACAATGACCGGGCCACCGACCACCACCGCCGTGACGTTCGGTACAACTACAGCGAATTACAATCCGGCATCCGACCCCGGCGGCTCGAGCGGACGTAGATGGGGTGATTACTCCTATACGATGGTGGATCCGATCGATGACATGACGGTGTGGACGGTGCAGGAGTATAACCAGGCACTTAACAGCTACGCGGTCAGAATAGCCAAGCTCTTGGCTCCGCCCCCAGCTGCCCTGACAAGCAACAGTGTTCCTGGCGGCATCAATCAGGGACTTACCAATCAGAACTTTACTATCACGGGCACATCATCGGCTGGATCGGGCTTCTACGACCCGGGTGCAAACTTGCCTGCACCCGCAAGGCCGTTCAACCATATCCAGGTCGCGATCACCGGCGGGGTGACGGTTAACAGCGTGACTTACAATTCGCCGACACAGATCACTGTCAATGTGTCGACGACCGGTGCAGCGGCGGGTCTGCAGAGTGTGACGGTCACCAATCCTGACGGACAGACCTCGACTGCAGCTTCGTTCCTGAAGATCAACGCCGTGACTGCGGCGGCCGCGGACATCTCGGGCCGTGTTCTTGACGGTTCGGGAACCGGTCTTCGTAACGTTCGGCTCACTATCACGGACGGTAGCGGGTTTACCCGAACGTCTATAACCAATTCGTTTGGTTATTACATGTTCACTGCCGTGCCTACAGGTGTGCAGTATTTCGTTACACCGTCGGCCAGGGGCTACTCTTTCAACCCCGCGTCGGTGCCCTACAGGCATTTGGACTCATTCTTTGACCTCAACTTCTCGGCGACGAGGAACTGAGCAGGTTGACCTACTATGGCGGCGCATGGCATTAAGGTCATGCGCCGCTTTTTTATGAAGATCACTTCCGCAGAGTTCGTACGGAGCGCCTTTAGCAAGGCACATTGGCTCGCCGACGGCCGCCGTGAGGTCGCATTCCTTGGCAGATCGAACGTGGGGAAGTCCTCCCTCATCAACTCGCTGCTACTCAGAAAAGGTCTCGCTCGCACGTCTAACACTCCTGGACGGACCCAGAGCATCAATTTCTTTCTCATCAATGAGCATTTCTATTTCGCCGACCTTCCTGGCTATGGATACGCAAAGGTTTCTAAGGCCATGCGGGCGGAATGGGGAACCATGGCCGAGGAATATCTGGCCGACAGAGACGAGCTCGTTCTCTCTATTCAGCTCGTAGATTCACGGCATGCGCCCACGAAGCTTGATCTGCAGCTGAATGAGTGGCTGACTTACCACGAGAAGCGGCACATTGTGGTCGCTACAAAGTCCGACAAGCTGTCAAAAAACGAGCTGCAAAAGTCCTTGAAGGTCATAAGGCAAACATTCGCTGCGTCGCATGTGATCGCATACTCATCTGAGACAGGAGCAGGGCGTGATGAGCTCTGGACGAGGATAATCGGAGCTGTAGAAAACGCCTAAAAAAGTGAGACCAGGCTATTGCTTTCAGGCATCTAATCGGGTAATAATGAACTTTCCCCGGAACTTTGGGATCTCTGGAATATAGCTCTCAGGCTATAAACCGGCTCACTACATTACAATCCATACGATTTTCTCCGTTTTCCCCGTCCACAGATAGTTACGCGTTTTGAGGCGCGAGAAGATCAAGAAGGTCACTTTCCCGGGTGTTACTCACAACAACCGATACTACATTCAGTCTGAACTGACATGGCAACCAAAACTCAAACCCGCAAACCCCGCGAGGGACGTCCTGAAGAGGAGATCGTACCCGCCGAATCGTCCTCCGATGAGCCGTCAGCCAACGGCGGCGGAGACGGCGCTCAATCGTCCACCGCGAAGCGCAAGGACGATGCCGAGGTCCTCAACCTCGCAAGCCTAAAGGACCGCTCCATCAGTGAGCTGACACATCTTGCCAAAGAGATGGGCATCGAGGGAGCCACAGGCCTGCGTAAGCAGGAGCTGATCTTTAAGCTGCTCGCTGCTCAGACCGAGAAGAGCGGACTCATCTTCAGTGAGGGAGTTCTGGAGACCCTGCCGGACGGCTTCGGATTCCTCCGGGCGCCTGAGTACAACTATCTTCCGGGACCCGACGATATCTACGTTTCGCCATCGCAGATCCGCAAGTTTGACCTGCGGACCGGCGATACCGTGTCAGGTCAGATCCGGCCTCCCAAGGAGGGCGAGCGTTACTTTGCTCTGATCAAGGTCGAGGCGATCAACTTTGAGGACCCGGGCCAGGCACGAGAGAAAGTTTTCTTTGACAACCTGACGCCGCTATACCCGGACGAGCAGCTCAAGATGGAGACGGGCTCGCCTGACAATCTGCCGGCGAGGGTCATCGACCTCGTTACGCCGATAGGTAAGGGCCAGCGGGCCCTGATCGTCGCTCCGCCGCGAACCGGTAAGACAATGCTTCTCCAGACGATCGCAAATTCGATCACGGAGAATCATCCCGAGGTTTCACTCATCGTTCTGCTGATCGATGAGCGTCCTGAGGAAGTCACCGATATGCAGCGAAGCGTTCGCGGCGAGGTCATTTCGTCTACGTTCGATGAGCCGCCGACGCGTCACGTCCAGGTAGCGGACATGGTGATCGAGAAAGCCAAGCGCCTGGTTGAGCACAAGCGTGACGTGGTCATTCTACTGGATTCGATCACCCGTCTTGCTCGCGCTCACAACTCGGTCGTGCCGCCGTCCGGCAAGATCCTGTCAGGTGGTATTGATTCGAATGCGCTCCAGCGGCCGAAACGTTTCTTCGGAGCCGCCCGCAACATTGAGGAGGGTGGTTCGCTCACGATAATAGCGACGGCCCTGATTGACACCGGCTCGAGAATGGATGACGTGATCTTTGAGGAGTTTAAGGGAACAGGTAACTCCGAGATCCACCTCGATCGCAAGCTTTCTGACAAGCGTCTCTTCCCGGCGATCGACCTGCAGCGGTCGGGCACCCGCAAAGAGGAGCTTCTCATCAGCAAAGAGGACCTCAACCGCATCTGGGTCATGCGCCGCGTGCTAAATCCGCTCTCGCCCGTGGAGCAGATGGAGGTCGTCCTCGAACGCCTCGGCAAAGCGAAGAGCAACGCGGACTTCTTGTCATCGATGCAGACCTAAGCAAGTCACAACACACAGTGCAGAATCGCAATGTGTAGGTAATAATGGAGAACGGAAGTTACGACCTCTGTTCTCCATTTTGCATTGTGCAGCGTGCACTCTGCATTGAGTAAAAATGCGCGTCGCGATCATCTCAGCTGAAGCTGTGCCTTACTCGAAGACCGGTGGTCTCGGTGATGTGGCCGGTGCTCTTCCAAAGGCGTTGAAGCAGATCGGCATAGACTCGCTTCTGATCACTCCGTGCTACTGGCAGACCAAGGCGGAGTACCTATGGAAAACCGCGGTAGATGATCTCTGGGTAACGTGGAAAGGGAAGCCTTATCACGCAAAGGCCTTTTACAGTGAGGCGAATGGCTCGCCGACATTACTGATCGACGCGCCGTCGATATTTCATAGGGACTCGATCTACGGATATACCGAGGACTATGAGCGTTTCGCGTTCTTTTGCCATGCTGCCCTCGCGCTCCTGAACCGGATCGGCGATGCTCCCGATGTCGTTCACTTGAACGACTGGCACACAGGATTCGCCGCGGTAGAGCTCGCCTCCCGCCGCCGTCATGAGGAATACTGGCAGCGGACGAGAACGGTCTTCTCGATCCACAACATGGCTTACCAGGGAGCGTTCGGACTCGGGGCTCTTGCAGGCCTTGGTTTCACCTCTGAGTTCGCCCGGAACGCCTTCAGCCATGATGGGCACGCATCCGCGATGAAAGCGGGGCTCGAGATCTCAGATACTCTATCCACGGTCTCAAAACGCTACGGCCGTGAGATCCAGACGCCGGAGAATGGTTACGGATTGGATTGGCTTACTCGACGGCGAGCCGAGCGACTGATCGGGATCACGAACGGCGTCGATTACGAGGTCTGGGACCCGGAGACAGATGCGGAACTGCCGGCACACTTTTCGCGAGATGATCTTGCCGGCAAACGGGAGTGTAAACGTGCCTTGCTCCGGCAATTTGAGCTCCCCGAGGAGATCGATCGGCCGATCTACGCAAGTGTCACTCGGCTCACCGCTCAGAAGGGCGTGGACCTTATCCGCGGAGCCGCCGGAGATATTCTCGCCGCGGGAGCGTTCTTTATCGCACTTGGGAGTGGTGAGAAGGATTCTGAGCGATTCCTCCAGGCTCTGCGTGACTACGCACCCTCGCGGGTGGGCGTTTATATCGGCTACAATGAAAAGCTTGCTCATCTGATCGAGGCGGGAGCCGACATGTTCCTGATGCCTTCAAAATTCGAGCCGTGCGGGCTGAATCAGATGTATTCGCTGCGATACGGTACGGTCCCGATCGTGCGCGCCGTCGGCGGCCTGGATGACACGGTTGAGAACTGGAACGCCGTGGACCAGACTGGCAATGGCTTTAAGTTCGCTGAGTATGACTCCGCGAAGCTGCTCGAAAAGATCTACGAGGCAAGGTTCGCGTTTGAGGACAAGACCTCTTGGGCAAAGATCCAGTGGAATGGAATGTCTGTAGATAATTCCTGGGAGAACGCTGCGCGTAAGTACGTTGAGCTCTACCGATGGACCCTGAGCAACTGAGCAGCATTGGCATCCAACTCGGCCACGGCGTCCACATGCGGCCGGTGGGCAGCGAAGATGTCGATCAGGTCCTGGATGCTGTGACGCGGAACTATGATCACCTGCGCACATTCATGGAATGGGCGAAGCCTGACTACTCGCGCGAGGACGCTGAACTCTGGGTGCGGGGAGCCGCACACCGAACCGGAGACGAGCAGCCGATGAACTTTTGTATCTTTCGCGAAGAGCGGATGATCGGTACGGTCGGCTTTGCATATTTCGACCAGCACGCGAAGGTGACGGAGATCGGATACTGGATCGATTCGGCCGAGGAAGGTAAGGGGATCATTACCCGTGCTGTTGAATGTTTGCTGGAACTCGCGTTCGGGAACCTTGGTATGAACCGAGTCCAGATCCGCTGCGCTGACGCGAATGAGCGGAGCGCCGCCATTCCACATAGGCTCGGCTTTGTTATGGAAGGTCGACAACGCCAGCACATCATGCGGGACGGCAAGGTCTATGATTTCCTGATCTTCGGATTGCTCCGCGACGAGTGGTCCTCGCGACAAAGCGCCAAAGTGGCGTCACATTAACTGAATGATAATTGTCATTATTGGTGCCCAGTGGGGCGATGAGGGGAAGGGTAAGGTCGTCGACCTGTTGGCGGACCGTTTTGACGTTGTGTCGCGATACCAGGGCGGGCACAATGCCGGACACAGCGTCTATGTGGGTGACAAAGCTTTCGTCCTGAGACTGCTGCCGTCGGGGATCATCCATCCGGACAAGACCTGTGTACTTGGGAACGGGATGGTGATAGACCCGAAGGCCTTTTTCGAGGAGGTGGATCAGATCTCAGAAAAGGGGATATCGGTGACTCCAGATCGGCTAAAGGTCTCTAGCCGTGCCCACCTCATCATGCCGTACCACCGCGCTCTCGATCATACATCCGAGGAGCGTCTCGGGAACGAAAAGATCGGCACCACGCTCCGCGGCATAGGCCCCGCGTACGAGGACAAAGCAGGAAGGCGTGGCATCCGCGTCGCGGATGCTCTATCACCCGAGGTCCTCCGGATGCGTATCGAGCGCAATCTCGAGGAGGCGAATCGCATCATTGTTCTCTTTGGCCAGCAGCCCCTGCGTGCTGACGAGATCTACGACGAGATCGCTCCGCTCGTTGAGAGACTGCGGCCCTTCGTTACGGAGACATCTCATTTCCTCTCTGAGGCCCGCAAGCAGAACAAGAAGATCCTGCTCGAGGGAGCACAGGCGACGCTTCTGGATGTTGATCACGGGACCTATCCGTACGTGACCTCGTCCAACCCGACAGCGGGCGGTGCCTCGGTGGGTGCGGGCATTCCGCCGCATCACATCACGGGTGTGCTGGGGATCGTCAGGACATACGCAACGCGTGTCGGAGAAGGGCCATTTCCCACGGAGATGCTGGAGGATGAGCAGGACGTAGCGGACCTTATCCGCGAACGCGGTAACGAATACGGCTCGGTCACACGACGGCCCCGTCGGTGCGGCTGGTTCGACGCGGTTGCGACACGCTATGCCGCGGAACTCAACGGCTTTGACTCGATCGCTCTTACCAAATTGGATGTGCTCGATACGATGGCTGAGATCAAGATCTGCACCGGCTACGAGGTTGACGGTAAGCGCGTCGATACGTTCCCGGCGGTGTCTAGTGACCTTCGCCAGATCAAGGCCGTGTACGAGACGCTCCCGGGGTGGCAGAGTGATACCCTGGGCGTTACCTCCTTTGAAAAGCTGCCCGAGAACGCTCGGCGGTACGTGGAGTTTCTTTCCGATCAGATCGGGGTCGAGATCGGCCTCATTTCCACCGGGCCTGAGCGCGACCAGACGGTCATTATGAATGACTCCGTCATGGAGTCTTGGTTCAAGTAAACCAATCGTGTAGAATCTCGGTTTATGGTCCGATAGCTCAGTCGGTAGAGCAAATGGCTTTTAACCATTGGGTCCCTGGTTCGAGTCCAGGTCGGATCACCAGTAAAACAAAGGGCTGAACGGTTGCAGACGTTCAGCCCTTTCTGCTGTTTGCGGCAAATGTGCAACGCGGCGAGGGCAGGTCACAACTCTCGCTGCTCGAGGCGATCGCGAGGGATCACAGCTTCTGGAGAACGTTAGAACCTTATGCACGAAACTCGTGCGGGTTTCCACGTTCAGCTTTATTGTTTGCCTGGCTGCGGCCGAGCAGCTCCGATGACGTAGCTATCGCGTGCTCGGATGGCGAGGCCGGGGCGGTCAACCCTGACCTTGATCGTACGGCGCTCGCCCGGCTTTCCTTCCGCATTGGGGATATATCCGATGTTGTACTGACGGCGGAGCTCCTCGGCTATCCCCTCGAATGCACGCTCCAGGCCGCCCGGCGTCGACTCGGGCCGGAAGACCCGGCCGCCTGTCTCCTCAGCAAGCTCGAGGAGGTACCTTCTGCCGAGCTCGTAATCCTCACGGCGCGTTCCGATCTGTATCACATCTCGATTCTCGGCATATGTGTCGAAGTAGATCGGGAAGACGAGCGAGTCAGACTCCTCCGCAAACTTCAGAGTGCTCTCGTACGAGTTCTTACGGGACGTTGTATCTACACCGTCGGTGAAGAGGACGACCGCCTTGCGCCCGTCAACCTTACTAAGTTGCTTCCGCAGAGCCTCATCGACCGCATTATAGAGTGAGGTGCCGTCGCCAAACTTGGCCCGTTCGATTCCGCGGTAGATCCTCTCACGGTCACGAGTGCGTTCGCATTGCACTTTCACGCTGCTGTTGAACTCGATCACGATAACGCTGTCGTTCACGCCAAGTTGATCCACAAAGGCCTCCGCCGCTTTATGGATCTCCTCTATGCGATATTGGGTAGAAGGGCTGGTATCGAGGAGCAGTACTACGGTAAACGGCTTGTCCTGAGTACCAAAGTACGCGATCTGCTGCTCCAGCCCGTTCTCAAAGATCGTGAAATTCTCCTGCTTAAGTCCCGCCACATAAAGGCCATTGCGATCGAACACCGAGACGGGGATCGTCACAAGACTGGTCTCTACCTTGACAGTATCGTTATCGGCGACGGTAAGCGGGGTCGCAAGTTTGCCGCTGTCGGGTTGATCCGCCGGACGGATGCGGGGGGGGTGTGGTACCGACTCCGAGAATGACGGTTGGGGAACTGCGGGTGCTGGCGTCGGCGTTGCCGTGGGACTGGTCTCAACAGTCGAGCGTCTGCCCGACTGCGCGGCGAGAACACTCGCGAGCAGCAGAAGAAAGACGAGACATGATACTGCTTTCCTCATCTCCAGATCGTGGCCCAATACGCGGGCCTAGTGAGGGATCTGTTCAACTACCGTGGGAGATACATCGTACTCTAACACCGTTCCGCTCGAGTGTAGTGCGGATGACGTTGGCGAACCGAAGCGCATTTTCACCATCGCCATGCAGACAGATCGTCTCCGCAGTCACCTTTACGAGAGTGCCGTCGGTCGCAGTCACCGCTTGGTCACGTACCATTTGCATCGCCTGGACTATCGATCTTTGCTCATGTGAGATGAGTGCGTTTGGATCGGTGCGGGGCGTTAGTGAGCCGTCATTCCGGTAGGTACGATCCGCGAAAACTTCCGACGCGGCTCGCAAGCCCAGCCGATGAGCCTCCGTGATCGACACGCTGCCGGACAGGCCAAATAGCACGAGTTGCGGGTCAAAGGCCGCGACCGCCTCCGCGATGGCGGCCGCCAATTCATGATCTCGAGCGGCTTGGTTGTACAGGGCTCCGTGGGGCTTCACGTGGTTAAGTGCTCCGCCTGCCGCAACGGCTACGTCTCTCATGATCCCGATCTGCTCGGTAATGAGATCGCTGATCTCACGCGCCGAGAGAGACATCTCTATTCGGCCAAAGTTCTCTCGATCCGGGTACCCGGGGTGTGCACCTATGGCCACGCCTTTCTCAACTGCGATCTCAGCCGTGCGGCGCATGGTCTCGGGATCGCCGGCATGAAAGCCGCAGGCGATGTTGGCGGATGACACAACGCTGAGAAGCTCGGCGTCGTTGCCGAATCCCTCCCCCATATCGCAGTTGAGGTCTACCTTCATTCGTAAGCCAATCTACACGCCACCCGCAGCAGGCTCAAGTCCCTCTCAAAAAGCAGCGCGAGCCTCTCTGCCTCCTCTATCGCGATGATCTCGAGAGTGATGCTGTCGCCCGGCCCAAGCTGTCCCACGAGTGGCAGGTCAGCCGACGCGACATGCGCGATCCGTGGATAGCCGCCCGTGGTCTGGTGGTCCGCCATCAGCAATATCATCTGACCGTCCGGCGTCAACTGGATGGTGCCGAAGCCTACGGCTGACGAGATCGATACAGGATCGCAACGAGCCCGGGTCTCGTCCCCGGAAAGCAAAAAACCCATTCGGTCAGAGTCGGGTGAGATCGTGAAACTCATCTCGGTAAGCTGCGGTATGTGCCCAGCGACTTCTAACTCCGCACCCGCGATCACTCGAAGGGTCGGAGAGCGGCTGTATCGTGGAATGAGTGAAGGCCCGACTCCGGGCAGGTGCTTGGGAAGTTTTTCATTCGCAGACTTTAGGCGAAGCCGATCCTCCTTCATGATTCGACGCCCTTTGTGGCCCCCGATATGAGCCGCTAAATTCGTACTCGCACTGCCGAGCCATGACGGAACTTCTATGCCCCCGCGAACTGCGAGGTATGCTCGTTCTCCGCATGCCTTGTACGCACAGCGAAGCGTCGAACCTGGGTCTGCAACCACGGCTTGCCAAGGCACGACCGGCTGTCCATTCAACTCCGCCCCCAGATCGGCTCCGCAGAAGGAGAAGACCGACTTGCGTTCGAACACGATCTCGGGAGCTGGGAAATGCATTTCCAGGAATGCCGCATTGTCGTCATTCCCGACGAGGATATTAGCGATGCGGGCCGCTGCAGGATCCATCGGACCGTTGGGGTTCACTCCGAAACGACGCCATCCGAACCGGCCTAGGTCCTGGACCGTAGTTAGCACACCGGGTTTGTTGATCAGCAGACTCATTCGGCACGGGTGAAACGCACCTGATCGCCTGGTCGGAGCAGACTTGGCTGTGCTGCGTCGGGCGTGAAGATCTCTACATCCGTCCGCCCAATGATCCGCCAACCGCCCGGCGACGCAATGGAGTAGATGCCCGTCTGGGTGCCGGCAATGCCGACGCTGCCTCTAGGCACACACTTGCGGGGAGTCTCCAGCCTAGGTACCGCGATCCGCATGTCTACGATCCCCATGTAGCTGAAGCCCGGCAGAAATCCCGACATGAATACGCGATAGGTGGTCGCTGTGAAGATATCGACCACCTGTTCGGAGGACATGCCGCTCATCTCGGCAAGATATTCCAGATCAGGCGACGAGGCGGGGTCAAACTGTACAGGGATGGTGACAAGTCTACCCGACAGCGGCGGCTGCTCGACAGATCGTTCAGCTGCCGCGGCGGTTAGTCGCTTCACTATCCCGAATGCAGTGGGCTCCTTAGGGAACGCACGTCGCACTTCCGCAATGTCGTAGAAGATCGTAGTCGATGCGTAGGCGGGTACTGCCTCTATAAACCCCGGAAAAGGGTGTTCTTGGAAGTGATCCGCGATCGATATGGCAAGACTATTGAGTTCTGCTGAGATCACCGTCCCAATCTCGATCGTCAAAGCCGAGTCGCCCAAGGGGAAGATGCGCCAGGCACCACTCATCTTGCTCGCTGCTTCGGATCCAGATATTCGCGTAGGCCATCGCCGACGAAGTTAAATGCCAGCACCGTGAGAGCGATCGCGAGGCCCGGAAAAAGCATCACGTGCGGGTAGATCGTATAGAACTGGCGTGCTTCCTCGATCATCGTTCCCCAGCTCGGGGCAGGGGGCGGTATCCCGAGCCCGAGGAATGACAGCGACGCCTCCGACAAAACTGCTCCCGCCATGCCCAGCGATGATTGGACGATCAACGGTTGTATAGCGTTCGGCAGGATATGGGTGAAGAGTATCCGCAGGTTGCCCGAGCCAAGAGCACGTGCTGCCTGCACGTAATCGTATTCACGGACCTTAAGCACCTGGCCTCGCATGACGCGGGCATAGCCGACCCACCCGATGACGCACAAGGCGAGGATCAGCTTGCCTTG
>Ga0070658_10000343_pt1 | contig 40319 bp, 35 predicted proteins | sample KBSC13metaG_FD_64664 | JGI IMG/M metagenome (GOLD analysis project Ga0070658, IMG submission 64664) | Corn rhizosphere microbial communities from Kellogg Biological Station, Michigan, USA - KBS C1-3 metaG | ecosystem: Host-associated > Plants > Roots > Rhizosphere > Soil ... | reverse complement strand
ACGTCGACGAGTCCGTTGCGCCACGGCCGGCCGAACGTGTCGGTGACGACAACGCCGACGTCGACACCGAGCGCTGCGCGCAGCCCGTCACGGATGGTCTTCGCCGATCCGTCCGGGTCCACCGGGAGAAGGGCGACCTGCCCCTTCGGCACGTTGCTCGCGTCGACGCCGGCGGCGGCCAGCACGAACCCATGGCGCGTCTGCACGATCCTCGTGTCGCCGCGCGCGGCCACCAGGCGCTCCGTTTCGCTGGTGATCGCGTCTTCGCGATCGCCGTCGACCAACCGCCCTTCGGCCTTGCTGACCACCTTGCTCGTCACGACGACGATGTCGCCGTCGCGCAGCCCGGTCGCTGCACCGGCGATCAACGTCGCGACATCATCGCCGGCTCGTACCTCACCGATGCCGGTTAGTCCCCAGACCTCGAACCGCTTGCTCACCGCCGCAATTCCTCCGCTAACGCCAGTGCCTCTGACGCGATCTGCGTCGTCGTCTGGAGGTCGCTCATCCACAGTGGGACCGCGCGGCAGGCGACGCCCAACGCCTCCACCTCATCGACTGCCTTCGCGTCGACAGTGTCGATCAACCAGCCGTCGATAAGACCCCTGTCGCGACGGCTCCCATAGTGCGCGGCAACGGCGTACGCCGATGTGTCGACACCAATGGCGGACAGGCACGCATCAGCCATGCCGCGAACCGGAGCATCACCGATGATCGGCGCGACCCCGACGACCGGAGCAGCGGTTACGCGCACGGCGTCGGCGATGCCGGGCACCTGAAGGATCGCGCCGATGCTGACCACCGGGTTGCTCGGTGGCAGCAGCAGCACGTCACACTCGTCGATCGCCGCGACGACGCCAGGGGCAGGACGCGCGTCGGAACCTCCGGCGAGATCGAAAGAACGTGCCGGCACCTGCGCGTGCATGGCCACCCACCACTCCTGGAAGTGCACCCGTCGCCCGTCGACCAGCTCCACGTGCATCTCGACGCCGTCGTCAGTCGCGGGCAGCAACCTGACGCCGGGTTGCCACCGTCGGCACAGCGCTTCGGTCACCGCTGACAGCGGTTCCCCGTCGCGCAGAAGCATCGTGCGGACGATGTGCGTGGCGAAGTCGAGGTCACCCAGACCGAACCACGCCGGGCCGACGCCGTAGGCGGCCAGCTCGTCCTTCAGCCGGAACGACTCGTCCTCGCGGCCCCAACCCCGCTCTTCCGAGATGCCGCCGCCCAGGGTGTACATCACGGTGTCGAGGTCAGGGCAGATCCGCAAACCGAACATCGTGACGTCGTCACCGTTGTTGCCGATGACGGTGATGTCGTGCCCCAGCGCGCGCAGGCCCAGGAGAAACCGCGACCCGCCGATTCCTCCGGCCAGCACCGTGATGCGCACGCGCGCCAGTCTCCCGATCGGCGTGAGCACCCCGGGACGTAGGGTCGCGTGTCATGGCCGACAGTGCGCTCCGTCGTGCGCTCGCGCGTGCCGACGCCGGCAAGTCGCTCGACGCGAGTGAGGCGGAGATCCTGCTCCGAGCCCGTGGCGAGGATCTGGACGCGTTGTGCGGCATCGCGGCCCGGGTGCGCGACGCCGGGCTCGAGGCGATCGGCCGTCCCGGCACGGTGACCTACAGCCGCAAGGTCTTCATCCCACTCACCCGGCTGTGTCGCGACCGCTGCCACTACTGCACGTTCGCGACGACCCCGGGCCACCTCGACGCGCCGTACCTGTCGATCGACGAGGTGCTCGCCATCGCCCGCCAGGGTGCAGCGCTGGGCTGCAAGGAGGCGCTGTTCACGCTGGGCGACCGGCCGGAGGCGCGGTGGTCGCAAGCGGCCGACTGGCTCACCGAGGCGGGTTATGACTCGACGCTCGGCTACCTGCGCGCGGCGGCCATCAGTGTGCTCGAGGAGACCGGGCTGCTCCCACACCTCAACCCCGGTGTCATGTCGTGGCAGGAACTGCAACGACTCAAGCCGGTGGCACCGTCGATGGGGATGATGCTGGAAACGACGGCCGACGTTCCCGCGCACCGCGGCAGCCCGGACAAGGAACCGGCGGTGCGGCTGCGCTGCATCGAGGAAGCCGGTCGGTCCAACATCGCCTTCACCACGGGCATCCTCGTCGGCATCGGCGAGACCACGGCCGATCGCGTCGAGTCGCTGTTCGCGCTGCGAGGGCTGGCCCGGCAATACCGGCACGTGCAGGAAGTGATCGTGCAGAACTTCCGCGCCAAGCCGGACACCGCGATGCGGCACGCCGACGACTGCGACCTCGACGAGTTCGTCGCCACGGTCGCCGTCGCCCGGCTGGTGCTGGGGCCGTCGACGCGCGTGCAGGCACCGCCGAACCTGGTCGACCTCGACGAGTGCCGCCGCCTGCTGGCCGCCGGCATCGACGACTGGGGCGGCGTCTCACCGCTGACGCCGGACCACGTGAACCCGGAACGACCCTGGCCGCACCTGGACGATCTGGCCCGGGTCTCCGCCGAGTGCGGGTTCGAGCTCACCGAGCGCCTGACGGCGCATCCGCCCTACCTCGACGAGCCGTGGCTGGACCCGCGACTGCGTTCGCATGTGGAAGCGCTACGGGACGCGCGAGGGCTCGCGCGCACCGATGTCCGACCGGTCGGTCAGCCGTGGCAGGAGCCGGACGGCGGCTGGATGGAGGCGGGACGCACAGACCTGCACGCCGCGATCGACGACGAAGGACGTCGTACGACGACCCGGTCCGACTTCGATGCGGCGTACGGCGACTGGTCGGCGTTGCAGGTGAGCGACGAGGCCCGGCATCGCGGCAGCGCTGCACCGGCTGCGGTGCCGACACAGCGCATGCGCCCGGAGTTCGTGACGGCATTGGGTCGTGCCGAGGGCCGGCTCGCCGACATCAGCGACGCCGACGCGCTGGTCCTGTTCGACGCAGCGGCGGGCGCGGAGGTCGACGCGCTGGCGCGGCTTGCCGACGACGTGCGCCGAGACCTCGTCGGCGACGACGTGACCTACGTCGTCAACCGCAACATCAACTTCACCAACGTCTGTTACACCGGATGCCGGTTTTGCGCGTTCGCGCAGCGACGCACCGACGCGGATGCCTACACGCTGTCGCTCACGCAAGTCGGCGACCGCGTCGACGAGGCCGCGGCCGTCGGGGCGACCGAGGTGTGCATGCAGGGCGGCATCCACCCGGACCTGCCCGGCACGGCTTACTTCGACCTGGCTCGCGAGGTGAAGCGACGCCAGCCCACCATGCACGTGCATGCGTTCAGCCCGATGGAGGTTGTCAACGGCGCGGCTCGCTGCAACATGTCGATCGCGGACTGGCTGATCGAGGCGAAAGAGTCCGGAGTCGACTCCCTCCCCGGCACCGCGGCCGAGATCCTCGACGACGACGTCCGCTGGTTGCTGACCAAGGGAAAGCTGCCGACGGCGACCTGGATCGAGGTCGTGACCACGGCGCATCGCGTCGGCATCCCGACGACGTCGACGATGATGTACGGGCACGTCGACACTCCCAAGCACTGGCTCGCGCACCTGCGGCTGCTCGCGTCGATCCAGGACGACACGGGCGGCTTCACCGAGTTCGTTCCGTTGCCGTTCGTGCATCTCAACGCGCCGCTCTACCTCGCCGGCCTCGCCCGTCCCGGCCCGACGCTGCTGGAAAACCGCGCCGTCCATGCCATGGCGCGGCTCCTGCTCGCCGGCCGCATCGCCAACATCCAATGTTCCTGGGTCAAGCTCGGCACCGAGGGCACCGCGATGATGCTCGGCGGAGGGGCGAACGACCTCGGCGGCACGTTGATGGAAGAGACCATCAGCAGGATGGCCGGCAGCACCCACGGCTCGCGGCGCACACCGGAAGAGCTGCACGAAATCGCCGCGGCAGCGGGCCGACCGGCCCGGCAACGCACGACGCTGTACGGCGAGGTCCCCGTCAGGACGCCTGCTTCGGCGTAAGGTCCGCCAGCAGGAATTCACACGCAGGGGGACCACGTGAACGCCGACCGTGAGCCGGCACTGCTGCGGCGCATCGAGGAACTGGCCGCCCGCGCGGCCGAGGACGAGCAGGCACCGCCGGAAGGCCCCGTGCTGGCGGCTGCTCTGACCGGCCTGCGAGCCGAGCTCGGCGGGCTGCGGGCCGAGATCGGCACGCTGCGCGCGGATCTCGCCGCGGTGCGCTCCGGCGTCGACGCCAGCACCGGTCGGTTGACCAGCGCGCTCGGCTCGGCCCGGGCCGAGAGCGAGGAGCTCGCCCTGCGCCACGACGAGCTGCGCGAGAAGGTCGGCGACCTCGCGGAGGTGGTGACCGACATTCGCGGCGTGCTGCCGGACGTGCGGCAAGCGCTCTCCGACCAGCCCGGGGCAGCGGGCGCCATCCAGGCCGCCCTGGCCCGACTCGCCGAGGACGTCGACGGCAAGGTGGAGACCCTGGCCGCCGACCTGCGCCGGACCCTCTCCGCCGGGCTTGCGCAGGCGACCGCGGGCACCCGCGCCGCCCAGGCCGCGTCGATCGAGGCGCGCGGCGCGGTCGAAGAGCGGTTGGCGGCGGTCGAGGACACCCTGGACGGTCTGGCCGAGCGGTTGGAGGCCGCTACGCGGGACGCTGCCGGCGGGACCACGGACCGGCTCGGCCAGATGCAGGAGCGGCTCGACCGCGCCGTCGCCGATGCGACCGGTTCGCAAGAGCAGTGGGCGACGGGCATCCGCGACGCGCTCGCCGAGGTGGCGTCCGCGGTTGACCGCAACCTCGGCTCGCTCGGCACCTCGCTGACCGAAGCCGTTCAGGCCAGCCGTGAGGCAGAGCACGGCCACGTCGAAGAGGTCGTCGAGCAGCTGACAAGCGCCGTCGAGGACGCCGTGGCAGTGCTCGAACAGCGCATCACTGTGAGCCGGGAGGCGAACGCGTCGGCGGCGGCTGACATCCGCGGATTCCTCGACGGTTTCCAGTCGAGCACTGAGCGTCGGCTCGAGGATGTTCGGTCCGTGCTCGCGGACGGCATGACCGGCGCCCGCGAGGCCCTTCTCGCCGAGCTGAGCGGGACCATCGAGTCGTTGCAGCAGACCAACGCGGCCACGTCACGCGTCGTCGAAGACGAAGTGACATCACTGCGCACTGACCTCGCCGACGCCCTGGAGGAAGTGCGCGACCGCATCTCCGGCATGGTCAACCATGGACAAGAAGCCGTCACCGGCGCTCTGGACGCACAGCGCTCGTCCTTCGAAGAACTGACCCGTGACCTGCGCAGCGATGTGCTCGACCGGGTCGAGGAGTCCACCGCAACGGTGAGCACCGGCCTCGACGAACTGCGTGGTGGCGTCACATCGGCGGCACGAGCCGGCGAGCAGACCGTCACCCGGTTGAACGAGTTTGCTACCACCCTGACCAGCGTCGACGAAATCGTCGGCGAGCTGCACGCGGACTGGAACCGTCGTACTGACGCTGCGATCGAACTCGTCACCCGCGCGGGCCACGCTGCCGTCGACGAGTTCCGGACCGAGGTCCGCGACGTCGTTGCCGACCTCAAACGCTCGGTCGAGAGCGGCACGACAGCGGTAGCCGACTCAGGTGACCTGGTCAGCGGCGCCACGGCGCGGCTGGTCACCGCGGGCGAAGCGCTGCTTGGCTACCTCGCGCGCCGCGACCAGCTGCTCGAGCAGGAGCGCGACCGCGTGCTGCACGAGATGCTCGATGAGTTCGCCGAAGGCCTGACGGCCAAGGAGCGACGTTCCCTCGCCGGGCGGGTCTCCGAGGCGCTGGACCGCCGCCGCGACGCCCGCGACGCGGAGCGCTACCGACGACAGTCCGGCGGCGAGCCGCCGCTCGAGGTCACGGAACCGCCCGCCGACCTGGCAGCGCTGGCCGAACCGCCGGCACCGGTGACGAGCCCGGCCAAGAAGGCGGCGGCGGCGGCGAAGACCGCGCCGCCCGCGAAGGCCGCGCCGCCGGTCAAGGGGGCCGCACCAGCGAAGAAGGCACCCGCCAAGAAGGCGCCCGCCAAAGAGGTCCCGGGAGCAAAAAAAGTGCCGGCGAAGAAAATCGCTGCAGCAAAGAGAACGGATCCGGTCGAACCACCGAAAAGCGTCGCCAAGCGGACGCCTCGCCCACCCGCCAAATCATCCATAACACAGCCAGAAACGGATATTGCATCCCCGCCTGGGCCGTTGCAGGAGGCTGAGCCGCAACGGCCCGCCTGGGGAGATGCACAGCCCAATACCACCGAACCCCTTGACGGCGGGGATACGACGCGCGTGTAATTTCAAGCGTGTCCTTCCCTCTGCGCCGCGCGACCGTGCGGCCAGGCCACCCCGCAATGAGCGTCGCAGCCGACGTTGTCCGTCGGCCGTCGGTCTGCGCGCCCGCTACCGAGGAGGCGTCGTGACGGAGCAGAGCTTCTTGCTCGCCGAAGACACGGAAGCAGTTCTGCCCTGGCAGGAAGAGGCGCTGTGTGCGCAGACAGATCCGGAGGCCTTCTTTCCGGAGAAGGGCGGGTCGACGCGGGAGGCCAAGCGCGTCTGCGGCCGCTGCCTGGTGAAGTCCGAATGCCTGGAGTACGCGCTGGGGCACGACGAGCGATTCGGCATATGGGGCGGTTTGTCAGAGCGGGAGCGCCGCCGGCTCAAGCGCCGTGCCGGATGACGGCCAAATTCGCAAGCCGCCTAGCCAATTTGCCCCCCGCATCCTGACGTAGTCTGGCCCGCGACCCGCGGGGCCGCGACCGGCCTCGATTCTCCGGCCCGCCGCGTTGATGCCCCCCAGAACACGTCGAAACAGACTCACTCCGCACGCCGTCACCGCCGTCGTGATCAGCCACGACGGCGCGGCGTGGTTACCCGACTGCCTCGCCGGGCTCGCCGCCCAGACCTGCCCGCCGCAGCGCGTCGTCGCGGTCGACACCGGCAGTCGCGACGACTCCGTTCGGCTGCTCAGTGACAAGCTCGGCGCCTCCGCCGTCGTCAACCGGCCACGCGCCACCGGTCTCGGCGCAGCGATTCAGGCCGGGCTGGAAGCCTTCTCCGGTGCCCCCGCGCCGAGCGATGTGGACGCGGACGCAGCCGAGTGGATCTGGGTGCTGCACGACGACTGCGCCCCCGACCCCGACGCCTTGCAGACACTGCTCGCCCGCGCGACGGAGTGCCCCACGGCCGCGGTGATCGGTCCGAAAGTCATCAGCTGGGATCGCCGTGTGCTGGCCGAGGTCGGTCTCACCATCGACTCTTCCGGCCGGCGCGAGACCGGATTGGAGCGGCGCGAGCTCGACCAGGGGCAGCACGACGACGTGAGCGACGTTCTCGCAGTCGGCACTGCGGGAATGCTCGTGCGTCGCGCCGTGTGGGAGGAACTCGGCGGCCTGGAGCCGATGTGGCCCATCGCCGGGGATGACGTGGACTTCGGCTGGCGGGTGAACGCCGCGGGCCACCGCGTCGTCGTCGCGCCCGCCGCCGTCGTCCGTCACGCAACCGCTCTGCAGACGGGTCGCCGGAAGGCGGATGCCGCGACCACGTCGTACGGCGCTGCCGTCCGCGGCCACGGCATGAGCGTTGTGCTGGCCAACACCTCACCGTGGCTGGTCCTCCCGATCGCGCTGCGACTGATGGTCGAATCGTTGCTGCGGGCCATCGCGTCGTTGCTGCTGCTCAGGTCGCCGCGTCGGGCGCGCGACGAGCTGTTCGGCCTCGTTGCCATGGTGCTCGCGCTGCCCCGCATCGCGGCGGCGCGACGCCGACGCGCCGCCCACCGGCAGCGGCCGCACCGCGACATCCGCGCGCTGCTGGCGCCGGCCGGCTGGAGGGTTCGGCACACCGTCGACGCGGTCACGGCGGTCTTTGCCGGCCGCACCGCGGTCGAAGAGCGTCAGCGTCGCCGGGCTCCGGTCGAGACCGGTCCGGTTGCCGCCGAGGCCGAGTCCTTTGCCACCGACGATCTGGGTGTCCTCGCCCAGTTCTTCACCCGTCCCGGCGTCCTGCTCACGCTTGCGCTGGCGGCGGTCGCACTCGTGGCCGACCGCCACCTGCTCGGCGGCGCGCTGCATGGCGGCCGGCTGCTGCCGGCCGCGGGCGGCGCGTCTGACCTGTGGTCGGCGTACACGTCGAGCTGGCACGCCGTCGATCTCGGCAGCACGACCGCGACGTCGCCGTTCATCGCCGTGCTCGCACTTCTGGCCACGCTCTGCTTCGGCAAGGTCTGGCTCGCCGTCGACATCCTGCTGCTCGGAGCGGTCCCACTGTGTGGGCTGTCCGCCTACCTCAGCGCGACCGGCATCACCCGCCGAGTGGTGTTGCGAGTCTGGGCCGGCGTGGCCTATGCACTGCTACCGGCGGTCACCGGCGCCGTCGCCGATGGTCGCGTCGATGTCGTCATCGCCGCGATCCTGCTGCCTCCTGCCGTGCGCGCAGCCGCCGCGGCGGTCCGCCGCGCTCCGGAACCCGGCTGGGCGTCACGTGCGGTTGGCGCCGGCGTGCTGGTCACCGTCGCGGTCGCTGCGGTCCCCGCACTGTGGCTCGCCGCCGCGCCGGCGCTGCTTGCCGCGGCATTGGTCGTCTCCGCTCGGGCCGGCATCCTGCGTCGTGCGATGGCAGCGCTGGTCGTCGCCGCGATCCCGGTGCTTCTGTTGCTTCCGCTGACGATCACCGCGCTGAGCCGGCCCGAGGCGATCGTCGCCGGAGCGGGACTACCCGAGACGTTCGCATCGCATCGGGGTCTGAGTGCTGCGCAGCTGGTTCTGCTTCACCCGGGTGGTCCGGCCCAGCCACCGCAGTGGATGTGGGTGCCCGTCGTCCTTGTCGCGGTCGTGGGCCTGGCAAGTGCCCGGCGTGCGGCCCGGGCCGGCGTCACGCTGTTCATCACCGGTGCGGCGGCGGCCCTCGTGGTGTCGCGGCTCACTCCTACCGAGGCGGTCGCGGACAGCCGCTACTGGGTGGGTGGGTTGCTGCTGTTCGCCGGCGCCGGCGCCGTGCTCGCAGCGACGGTTGCCGTCGACGCCGCCCCCGGTGCCCTGCGGCGGGCCGCGTTCGGCTGGCGGCAACCGGCAGTCGCCCTCGTCGTCGCGGCCGGGATCGTCGGCACGTTGGCCACCGGAGTGGTGTGGCTGGCGCGAGGTGCCGAAAGCCCACTCACGGACTCGTCCGCTGGTGTGCTGCCGATCTTCGCGCAGGCTGAGGCTGCCGCCGCGACTTCGCCGCGCACGCTGGTCGTCAGGTCCGACGCGAAGGTCGTGCACTACACGTTGGTGCGATCCCCGGACGGGTTGACGCTGCCCGACGCCGACCTGGCCGCGGCCCGGACGGACCACCGAGCGGCGCGCGCGGCACTGGATGCGGCGATCGCCGACACGGCGGCCGGGCGCGCGCGGGCCGCGGGCGAACTGGCTGAGTTCGGCATCAGCCAGGTCGTGGTGCCGTCCGACACTGCCGGCTCGCTGCGCGACATCGCCGCGGTGGAAGGGCTGGCCCGAGTGCCGGCCACCGCAACGACGGTCTACCGCGCTGCACTCGAGTCCGGGGAGCTGGTGCTGCTCTCCGGGGGCGACGCGACAGCAGCGAGCGCCGGCCGGTTGCTGTCCCCACAAGCCCGTCTGGATGCTCTCGACGCGCAGCCCGGAAAGGCGCACGTCACCGTCTCCCCGGCGATCGGCGGACGGCTGCTCGTGCTGTCCGAACCCCGGTCCTCGGCCTGGCGCGCGACATTGGCCGGCAAGCGGCTGGCTCCGGTGACGGCGTACGGCTGGGCCCAGGCGTGGCGCGTTCCCGCTGATGCCGCCGGCCAGTTGTCGGTGTCGCGCGTCAGCGGCGGCCGCGCTTCACTGCTGCTCGCGCAACTTCTCCTGGTCATCGTTGCCCTTGCGCTCACCGTGCCCGTCCGAGGAGTCCCACGATGAGTACCAGGCATTTCGACGCCGAGGATGCCCAATGAGCGCAGCCAGGCGCGTCGCCATCGGTTTGCTGCTTCTTGGAGCGCTGATCGCCGTTGCCGCATCAGTGCGCCCGGCCGCACGCGCGGAGCGGGCGCCGCACGGCGCTCTGGAGCCGGTGCGATCGGTCAGCGTTCTGTGCCCGAGCCTGACCGGCGGGCCCTCAGGGGGCTTTACCGACATGTCCGTCGCGACGCTGGGGTCCACTCGCGGGCTGAAGGCCAGCTACACGCCGCTGCTTCCGGTCAAGGGGCCGTCGCACAGCCTGACGGTGAACCCGCGTGCCGTCGCGCATCAGACAACGCCGTACGCCGCTGTCTCGGTGCAGGTCACCGGCGACGGCGCTGCCGCGACCGCGGTGTCGCAGGTAGCACTTGTGCCCGAAGGCATCCGGCGCGGACTCACCGACCTTGCCTGCGCGCCGCCGGCCTCGGACTGGTGGTTCGCCGGCGCCGACGGGCGTGTCGGTGTCACCGACGTCCTGCTGCTGGCCAACCCCGCGGACCAGAACGCCAACGTTGCGCTGTCGTTGTGGTCGGCGCGTGGACCGCTCAGCCCGCCCGGCACCAACAGCATCATCGTCCCGCCGCGCACCGCGCTGCTCGAGCAGGTCGCTGCGCTTGCGCCCGACGTGCCCGGCATCACCGTGCACGTGCACGCCAACAGCGGCACCATCGGCGCGGCGCTCCTGGACCAGCACACCAGCGGCATCCGTCCGGTCGGCGTCGACTGGATCCCTCCGACCACCGGTCCGGCGACCTCGTCCGTCGTGACCGGATTCGCCCCTGGGGCCTCGCTGGACTGGCTCGAGCTCACCAACCCCGGCAACCGGGACGCGACCGTCGCGCTGCGCGTGGTGACACCCACCCGCAACTTCCAGCCCGCCGGTCACCAGTCGGTGGTCGTCGCTGCCGGTCACACCGTCACCGTCGACCTTGCCGGCGCGGTGGCGGGCGAGACCGCCGCGGTCACGACCAGCAGCGACGCGCCGATCGTGACCGAGGGGATGTCGCTGCTGACGCCGACCACGGGTTTCGACGAGGTCGCCTGGGTCGCCGCTCAGCAGCCGCTGCGCAGCCCCGCCGGCATCGCCGCGAACTCGCCGCCGTTCGGCCAACAGGTGACGCTCGTGCTGACCGCACCCTCGTCCGCGGCGACGGTGAAGGTGAGCACCCCGGGCGGCCCGACCGCCACTGTCCGCGTCCCCGGCGGGCGAACCGCCGCCGTCGACCTGCGCGCGCTGCTGCGCGCCGGTCCTTCCGGTCCGGGACCCATCCAGATCACCCCGGTCGACGGCGGTCCGGTCTACGCCGTGCGCCTGCTGCACGCACTCGGCGCGCACGGGCCGCTGCTCGCCGAGGAGGCGCCGACCGTCTTCCCGCTGCCCATCCCGCTGCCGGCAGTCGTGCCCGACCTGCGCGCCGCAACGCGCTAAGCCCGCCACGTCCTCGTCAGGGCTCATCCTCATCGGGGAAGGCGCCGGGGTCGACCTCGTGCGGGTCGAGTCCGAGGAAGTGGGCCACCTCTTCCACGACGATGTCGTGCACAAGGTCTTCCAGGTCGTCGCGGTCGATTGCCCGCAGCTCGAGCGGGCGCCGGTAGATGACGATGCGGGCGCGGCGACCGCCGCCGGGCGGGAACAGCCGCGCCAACGGGACGCCGGCCGAGGCGATCTCGTCCTCGAAACCGTCGGCTTCGGTCGGTGGCACCTCCTCGACGGCGAAGTCGACACTCGTCAGCCGGTCGCGCCAGCGCTCCTCGACGTGCTCGACAGCGTCCAGGACGATCTCATCGAAGCGCTGCGTCGGCGTCTGGCCGAGCGGGACATAGGGCGGTGCGAGCGGCCCGCGGGCCCCGCGCCCGCGGCGGTCGCGATGCCGGCGTCGGGATGGGAGGGCCACGAGAGCAGAGCGTAGGCGTGTCTCTCTGGCTCCGCGGCGTTCCGACGGGTACCTTCGCCGCCGTGACCCCTGTGCGTCGGTGCTCGCGGACCGCGTGCGGTCGCGCCGCCGTCGCCACCCTCACTTACGTCTACGCCGACTCGACCGCCGTGGTCGGCCCGCTCGCGACCTACGCCGAGCCGCACTCCTACGACCTGTGCGAGGACCACGCCGCGAAGCTCACCGCCCCCCGGGGCTGGGAGGTCGTCCGGCTCGAGGTCGACACCGCCGCCGCGACGCCGAGCAGCGACGACCTGGAGGCCCTGGCCAACGCGGTGCGCGAAGCGGCACGCCCCGCGCCGGCGCCGCCGCCCCCCAACGCCACCGGTCGGCGCGGCCACCTGCGGGTCCTGCGATCCGACTCCTGACCTGGTCTCCCTGGGCCGGGGGTCAGCCGAACGTCCGATATGACCTAGACCCTCCGGGTACTCAAGGGAATCGCCGGACACGCCGAGACCGTGTAGGTCCCGCCGCCCACCCGGGAGATTCCGATGACAGTCGTTCCTGCACAGCGTCCCGTTCGCACCACCGCCCCTGCCGGTCCGGCGTCGTTGACGCAGCGCGGCTCCCGCACCGCCAGCAGCTGCCCCTCCTGCAGCAGCGGGCGGGTCACGACACTCGCCATGACCCTGACCGACGGAACACCGGTCCAGTTCAGCTCGTGTCACGAGTGCGAGCACCGCACCTGGACGCACGAGGGTCAGCAGATGCCGTTCGCGGACGTGATCACCCGCGCCACAAAGCACAAGGCCTGATGGCATCTGGGCACAAGGCCTGACGGGACCTCGTTAGGGTCGGGTTCGTGCCCGACTCGCCAGCGGTCGACCTCTCACAGATCGTCAAGGCCTACGACATCCGGGGCGTCGTCCCCGACCAGCTGAATGAGTCCCTAGCGCGGGACTTCGGCGCGGCTTTCGTTCGCGTTGTCGGCGCGGACGCAATCGTCACGGCGCACGACATGCGCGAGACGTCGCCCGGGCTGGCCCGCGCGTTCGCAGAAGGTGCGACCGCGCAAGGCGCAGATGTCGTCGAAGCCGGCCTCGCGTCCACCGACCTGCTCTACTACGGGTCCGGGTCGCTCGGGTTGCCCGGTGCGATGTTCACCGCCAGCCACAATCCCGCCCGCTACAACGGCATCAAGCTCTGTCGCGCGGGCGCCGCGCCGGTCGGCCAGGACAGCGGTCTGGCCGACATCCGCGCGATGGTCGAGTCCGGTGTCCCGTCGTACGACGGTGCGCACGGCAGCGTCTCGTCCCGCAACCTGCTGCCGGACTATGCGGCGTACATGAAAAAGCTCGTGCCGGGCATCGAGTCGATCCGCCGGTTGTCGGTCGTCGTCGACGCCGGCAACGGCATGGGCGGGTTGACGGTGCCGGTTGTGTTCGAGGGCCTGCCAATCGACCTGACGCCGATGTACTTCGAGTTGGACGGCAACTTCCCCAACCACGAGGCGAATCCGATCGAGCCGGAGAACCTGCGCGACCTGCAGGCCAAGGTGCGCGAGGTCGGCGCCGACATCGGCCTCGCGTTCGACGGTGATGCCGACCGTTGCTTCGTCGTCGACGAGCTCGGCGAGATCGTCTCGCCGTCGGTGCTGACCGCGCTGATCGCCTCCCGCGAGCTGGCCAAGGAGCCCGGTGCGAACGTCATTCACAACCTCATCACGTCGCACGCGGTGCCCGAGATCGTGCGCGAGCTCGGCGGCAAGCCGGTGCGAACCCGTGTCGGGCACTCGTTCATCAAGGCGACGATGGCGGAAACCGGAGCTGTCTTCGGCGGGGAGCACTCGGGTCACTTCTACTTCCGCGACTTCTGGCGCGCGGACTCCGGGATGCTCGCGGCGCTGCACACGCTTGCGGCGCTGGGCACCAGCGATCAGCCGTTGTCGGCGCTGCTCGCGGGCTACTCGCGCTACGTGGCCTCCGGTGAGATCAACTCCGAGGTCGATGACCAGCGGGGCAGGATGCAGGCGGTCGAGCAGGCCTTCGCCGGTCGGCCGGGCGTGACGATCGACCACCTCGACGGGCTGACGGTTGACCTCTCCGACGGTTCCTGGGCCAACTTGCGGCCGTCCAACACCGAGCCGGTGCTGCGGCTCAACGTCGAGGCCGCCGACCAGAAGTCGATGGCGGCGTTGCGCGACGAGGTGCTCGCCATCGTGCGCGGCTAGTTCTGACAAGTCGCGGAACAGTAGGCTTTCCGCCCGTGAAACTCGATCCCGCGTTGCTGGAGATCCTCGCTTGTCCCAACTGCCGGGCCGAGCTGCGTGTCGACGAAGCCGCCGAGGAGCTGGTGTGCACGGGGTGCGGCTATGCCTACCCCGTCCGTGACGACATACCGGTGCTTCTCGTCGACGAGGCGCGCAAACCGGCGCCGTAGGCGTCGAGCACCGTGCACATCGACATCGACGAAGCGCGGCTGGACGACGTGGCCGGTCTCGAGGAGACCGACCAGTCGCAGATGCTCCGCGCGGTCGCCTCGTCCGCCGCGCAGGTACGCCGCAGCCGTACATCTGCCCACGAGGCGGGACTCGAGCAGCTCGCTGAGCTCGGGCGGCCGCGCGCCGTCGTCGTCGCCGGCATGGGTGGTTCGGGCATCAGCGGCGACGTGCTCGCCACGGTCGCGGGCTCGAGCTGCCCGGTGCCCGTTGTCACCCACCGGGGCTACGGGTTGCCCGGCTGGGTTGGCGCAGCGGACGTGGTGCTCGCCGTCTCGTGCTCCGGTCGCACCGAAGAGACTCTCTCGGCGACCGACGAAGCAGTACGACGTGGTGCGCGGCTGCTGGGCGTGGGGGCTGCGGACTCGCCCCTCGCACAGCGGTGCGCGTCCGCGCGCGCGGCGTTTGTGCCGGTCGAGGCCCAACTCGCGCCACGCGCCACTCTGTGGGGGCTCGCGACGCCGCTGCTCGTCGCCGGTGCCCGGCTCGGATTGCTCGACCTTGGCGCGAACGATGTGCAGCTGGAGAGCGCCGCGACGCGGCTGGAGCAGGTCGCCGAGGCCTGTCGGCCGGACCGCGAGGCTTTCGTCAACCCGGGCAAGGGGCTCGCGCTGGAGCTCGCCGGAACGTTGCCGATGATCTGGGGAGCGGGACAGGTGGGGCCGGTGGCCGCGCATCGCGCGGTCTGCCAGCTCGCCGAGAACGCGAAACTGGTCGCGGTCTCCGGTGCGCTGCCGGAGGCGCACCACAACCAGGTGGTCGCTTTGGACGGTGCTTTGGCAGGCGCGTCGGCGGAGGTGGACCTGTTCCGCGACCGCGTCGACGCCGAGTCCCCGTTGCGGATCCGGCTGGTTCTGCTCGACGACGAGCAGGACACCGCGGCTGCCCGCATCGAGGCATCGGCAGACATTGCCGACGCTCGCGGTGTCCCGGTGACGCGTCTGTCTGCCGAGGGGGATGGCGCGGTTGAGCGACTCGCCTCGCTCGTCGGTCTGCTCGACTATGCGTCGGTCTACCTCGCGCTCGGGCACGGGATCGACCCGACACCCGTCGACGCGATCGCCGAACTGAAGGAACGGCTGCGCGCTCCCGTACCCTGACCGCATGGATTACAAGGTCGCGGACCTGTCACTGGCCGACTTCGGGCGCAAAGAGATCACCCTTGCCGAGCACGAGATGCCCGGCCTGATGGCGATGCGCGCGGACTACGCCGCGTCGAAGCCGCTCGCCGGCGCACGCATCACCGGCTCCCTGCACATGACGGTGCAGACCGCTGTGCTCATCGAGACGCTTGTCGCGCTCGGGGCGCAGGTGCGCTGGGCCTCGTGCAACATCTTCTCGACGCAGGACCACGCGGCCGCGGCGGTTGTCGTCGGACCCGACGGCACCGTCGACAACCCGAAGGGCGTCCCCGTCTATGCCTGGAAGGGCGAGACGCTCGAGGAGTACTGGGACTGCACGGACAGCGTGCTGCGCTGGCCGGACGGCGCCGGGCCCAACATGATCCTCGACGATGGCGGCGATGCCACGTTGCTCGTGCACAAGGGCGTGGAGGTCGAAAAGGCCGGCGCCGTGCCAGATCCGTCGAGCACGGACAGCGAGGAATACGCGGTCATCCTGGGGCTGCTGCAGCGTTCGCTCGGTGAAGACCCGACTCGGTGGACCAACATCGCCAATGGCATCAAGGGTGTCACCGAGGAGACAACGACAGGTGTGCATCGTCTCTACCAGATGCACGAGCGCGGTGAGCTGCTGTTCCCGGCCATCAACGTCAACGACTCGGTGACGAAGTCGAAGTTCGACAACAAGTACGGCTGCCGGCACTCGCTCATCGACGGCATCAACCGTGCCACCGATGTTCTGATCGGCGGCAAAGTTGCTGTGGTCTGCGGCTACGGCGATGTCGGCAAGGGCTGCGCCGAGTCGCTGCGCGGTCAGGGTGCGCGTGTCGTCGTCACGGAGATCGACCCGATCTGCGCATTGCAGGCGGCCATGGACGGCTACCAGGTCACGACGCTCGACGACGTCGTCGACACCGCCGACATCTTCGTCACCGCGACCGGCAACTTCAACATCATCACCGCGCAGGACATGCAGCGGATGAAGCAAGGCGCGATCGTCGGCAACATCGGTCACTTCGACAACGAGATCGACATGGCCGGCCTGGCGAAGCTGCCCGGTGTGCAGCGCAAGAACATCAAGCCGCAGGTGGACGAGTGGATCTTCAACGATGGCCACTCGATCCTGGTCCTGTCCGAGGGCCGGCTGCTCAACCTCGGCAACGCGACCGGTCACCCGTCGTTCGTGATGAGCAACAGCTTCACCAACCAGACGATCGCGCAGGTGGAGCTGTTTTCAAAGACGGATGACTACCCGATCGGTGTCTACGTTCTGCCCAAGCACCTCGACGAGAAGGTGGCGCGGCTGCACCTGGACGCGCTCGGCGTCAAGCTGACGACGCTCACGTCCGAGCAGGCGGCCTACATCGGTGTGCCGGTGGACGGTCCGTTCAAGCCGGACGCCTACCGCTACTGACGACGTCCATTAGCTCGGCGGGGTGAACCCGCCGGGCTGCTGCGTCGGTGGCGCGGCGGCGCCGAACTCGGGCGGCGCGGCGAGCCGCTCCAAGTCGCGGCGACGACGCTCGGCGAGGACCGCGGACAGGTAGGCCCACGGCGGCGTGCCCTGCGGCGGCGGCGACGTGCGTCGACCGAGCTCGGCCACCAGTCGTTGCTCCATCTGCTCGCGCACCGCCGGCGCGAGCTGCCCCGCTCGACCGAGGTATTGCCGCACCTCCCACGCGAGGCGGTCATCGACGCCGGTCAGGTCGAGCGTCGCGGCCCACCCGGCCAGCGGCGGCGGCATCGGGGGAGGCGCCGCGACCCGGGCCGGCACCCGCTCCTGCACGACGATGCTTCCAGCGGCTAGGTCGCCGAGCCGTTTCGACCGCCGGTTGACCAGCATGCAGATGAGCGCCGGCAGGAAGAACAGCACGCCGGGGCGCTCGATGACGACGCCCACGAGGCCGCGGACGAACGCGTGCCGGAACCGGATCGGTCCGCCGTCGTCGCGGGTCACGCGAAGTCCGAGCGCCGCCTTCCCCGGTGTTCGGCCGTTCCAGAGCGTCTCCCACCCGACCGGATAGCCGAGCACGATGAGTACGTAGGCGACCAGCAGGAACGTCACAGCGCCTGCGCTGTCCATCGCGCCGCCGATGTGGGTTACGAAGAACGCCAGCAGCAGCGTCAGCGCGATCTGGATGGCGAAGTCGATGAGCACCGCGACACCGCGCGAGCCGACGCCCGCCGTACGGATGTCGACGGCCACTGCTTCGCCGGTGACGAGCCGCTCGTCGTAGGGATTCGCCGCTGCCACCTCGGTAGTGTGCCTCGGCACATGGACATCGATGCCTTCATCAGCGTGCACAGCCCGGAGTGGTCGCGGCTGGAGGCGCTCGTACGACGGGCCGCGCGCGCCTCCCGGCTGTCCGGGGCCGAGGTCGACGAGCTGGTGTCGCTCTATCAGCGCGCTGCGACGCACTTGTCGATCGTGCAGACGCGTTCGCCCGACCCGGTGCTGACCGCCCGGCTGTCGCGGCTGGTGGCGTCGGCACGTTCGGCCGTGGTCGGAGCCCACGCGCCTGCCTGGCGGCACGCACTGAGATTCGTCGCGGAAACGTTTCCCGCCGCGGTCTACCGGACCCGGCGATGGTGGATTCCGACGGCGGTTGTCTCGCTCGCGGTGGCGCTCGCTTTCGGTGTGTGGGTGGACACTCATCCCGATGTGCAGCGCGCGCTGCTGCCGCCCCAGTCGGTGCGCGATCTGGTCAACCACGAGTTTGCCGACTACTACCACGCGCACCCGGCTCAGGAGTTCGCGACACAGGTCTGGACCAACAATGTCTGGGTGTCCGCAGAGGTCCTCGTCGGCGGCCTCGGACTCGGCATCCTCACTCTGTTCGCGTTGCTGCAGAACGTCGTCAACGTCGGTGTCGTCGGCGGCTACATGGCAGCGGCAGGCAAGACCGGGCTGTTCTTCGGACTCATCGCGCCGCACGGCGTGTTGGAACTGACGGCAGTGTTTGTCGCAAGCGGAGCCGGGTTGCGGCTGGGCTGGACAATCATCGACCCGGGGCCGCGCCGACGCGCTGATGCCCTTGCTGAGGAAGGGCGCAGCACGATTGTCATCGCACTCGGACTGGTTCTCGTCCTGGGTGTCTCGGGAGCGATCGAGGCCTTCGTCACGCCATCCGGGTTGCCGACCTGGTTGCGGGTCGGGATCGGCCTGCTCGCCGAGACAGCTTTTCTCACCTACGTCTTCGTCCTGGGCCGGCGTGCCGTCGCCGCCGGCAACGCGGCGGACCTGGACGAGGAGCTCAGAGGCGACGTGGTGCCGGTCAGCGGTTGACTGCTGTCCCGACCAGCCGGCGTCATAGCCGCCCCGCCGCCTTGAGGTCGAGGTAGGCGTCCGCCACATGTGATGCGAAGAGGTCCGGCGCAGCCTCGGTGACGACGACGCCGCGGCGGCGAAGGGTGGCCGCCACTGCGTGTCGCTCCGCATCCGCTCTTTCGGCGGCGGCCGCCGCATAGACCGCCGCCGCGTCGTCACGCTCACGTCGCAGGACAGCGACCGCGGGGTCGGCGACGGCGGCGACGAGCACGAGATGCCGATGCATCAGCGGCCCCAAAGACGGCAACAATCCGAGGCTCATGGCGGCCGGCTCGAGTGCGGTGAACAACACGACCAGCGATCTTTTCGGCGCCCGGCGCAGGACGTGCGCGACCGTCGCCGGCATGTCCGTCTCGACAAGTTCCGGCTCCACGGACGACAACGCGCGTACGACGGCGGCGAGCGTGGAGCTGTCACGGCGCGCGTCGACGTCGGCGCGCAGCCGCCGGTCGTGCGCGACCACGACGACCCGGTCACCGGCGTGACGCGCCAGTGCGGTCAGCAACAACGCCGCATCCAGCGCGGCGTCGAAGCGCGGCGCCCCACCGACCCGAGCTGCCGATGTGCGCCCAGAGTCGAGCACGAGCACCAGCTGCCGATCGCGTTCTGGCCGCCACGTCCGCACCACGACGTCATCCCGGCGAGCGGTTGCCCGCCAGTCGATCGAGCGTGGATCGTCGCCGACGACGTAGCCGCGCAAGGAGTCGAACTCACTGCCCTGGCCCCGGATCGGCGCGACCACGGCGCCGTCGAGCTGTCGCAGCCTGGCCAGCTTCTCCGGCAGGAACCGACGGCTGTCGAACGCCGGTAGCACCTGCACGGTCCACTCCACCGGACGCGTTCGTTGCCGCGCGGCGACGCCCAGCGGGCCGGTGAGCCGCAGCGTCACGGCCTCCGCGCGGCGGGGCCCTCGACGCGTTGGCACCAGCGTCGTCATCAGCTGCGTCCGACCGCCTGCGGCCAGGTCGATCCGTTGTGCCCGAGGGGCTGCACCCGCGCTGGGCGGCCACGCATCGCGCACCCAGCCGCGGGCCCGTCGCGCCGTTGCGTTGCCCACGGTGAGCACGACAACCGCCGGCTGACCGACGCGCGTCGACGTTGCGCCGCTGTGCCCGAGCGCGAGTGCCCGCGGTGACGCGGCCAGCGCCACGTCGGCGACAACCAGTGCGGCCAGTACCGCGACGACGTAGCCGACCATCGCGCCGCCGAGCGGAGCGAGGGCAACGACGACGACTCCGATGGCGGCGAGGATCGCGGTGCGCGCTGTCAGCGCCATCGGCCTACCGCGGCACCGTCGTCGTTGCGAGCACGGTGTCGAGGACGCCGTCCGGAGTGACGCCGTCGAGCTCCGCCTCCGGACGAACCGCCATCCGGTGGCGCAGCGTCGGTCGGGCCAGTGCCTTGACGTCGTCGGGAGTGACATAGTCGCGGCCGGACAACCAGGCCCATGCTTTCGAGGTGGCCAGCAGCGCAGTCGCCCCGCGCGGCGACACGCCCAGCGACACCGCGGCGGACGACCGGGTGGCGCGGCACAGGTCAACGACATAGCCGATCACGTCGGGCGTGACGGCCGTCGCCGCGGCCGCGGCGCGACCGGCCGCGAGGTCCTGCAGCGTTGCCACCACAGCGACTCCGGCTGCGGCCAGGTCTCGCGGGTCGAAGCCTTCATCGTGACGGCGCAGAATCGCGATCTCGTCGTCGCGGCTCGGCAACGCGACGGTCAGCTTCAGCAGAAACCGGTCGAGCTGTGCCTCCGGCAACGCGTAGGTGCCTTCGTACTCGACCGGATTCTGCGTCGCCGCCACGACGAACGGATCGGGCAGCGGGCGTGGTTCCCCCTCCACCGACACCTGCCGTTCTTCCATCGCCTCCAGCAACGCCGCCTGGGTCTTCGGCGGAGTCCGGTTGATCTCGTCTGCGAGCAGCAGGTTCGTGAACACGGGACCAGGCCGGAACTCGAACCGGGCGGTGCGGGCGTCATAGACCAAGGACCCAGTGACGTCGCTCGGCATCAGGTCAGGGGTGAACTGCACGCGCTTGGTCTCCACGTCGAGCGCGGCCGCGAGCGACCGGACCAACAACGTCTTGGCAACGCCGGGCACGCCTTCGAGCAGCACGTGACCACGACAGAGCAGAGCGATCACGAGACCGGTGACGACCGCGTCCTGCCCGACCACGGCCTTGCCGACCTCGGCACGCAAGGCACCCAACGCCGACCTCGGATCGGCCGCCGGCCGAGTATTGGTCCGCCGACGTGTCGCCGTGGGGCTCACCGGCATCTCCCTTCGCTGTCAGGTGCGACGTACGGCGTTTTCAAGGTCATCGAGCGCGTTGGCCAGTTGCACCAGATCCCCGTCGTCCGACGGGCTTGCACCGTAGAGCACCTCGTTGACCTCGGTGGAAGCGCGGCCGGTGCGTCGCGCTGCCGCGTCCACAACGGCCGCCGCGTCCGCTGAAGTGCCCAGCGACAGCAGATCGGACAGCCGCACCTGTGTTGCCGCGCGCAGGGCCTCCCCGGCTTCGTCGCGCGCGTGGGCTGCGCGCATCAGCCGGGCTCGGCCCTCGACGGTCTCGACCGCGCGGACGACGACAGGCAGCGGTTCGGCCACAACGGGTCCGAGCCGGCGAGCACGCCACAGCGCGATGACCACGATGCAGATGGCGAGCGCGGCAGCCGCCCACAGCAGCCGGTCGGGCAGGAGCTCGACCAGCCCCTTCGAAGCGGTGTCCGCAGCCGGCTGTGTCGGTGGCCGGGGACGCAGCCAGACGAGCGTCGGTCGCTGCGTGAGCAGTCCCAGCGCAAGCGCCGCGTTGCCGCGGTGCGCAAGCTCCTCGTTGGCGAAGAGCGTCGCCGAACCGACGACGACGATGCTGCCGGATCCCGTCGAGTGCACGACGACACCGGCGCCTGCGTCATGCGGGTAGCAGTGCACGTCTGCCGGCGCCGCGTAAAGCGTGCCGTCGTAGCTGATGTCACCGGCGCGGACGGCGGCATCGAGGGTGCATCCGGGTCGCAAGGTGCCACTTGTGCCGGACCGCGGGGTGACCTGCAGATCGAGGGCGTTCAGCTCGCGTTGCTCGGGTGCGACCAGCACGACGACGGCAGCGGTGGCGGAGATGTCGCGCAGCTCCGTGACCGTGAGCGCCGCGGGAGTCGGGACCATGACGGTGGCTCCTGACGATGCCGCGCCGTTCGCGTCCGCAGCCACCCTGACGGAGACGCCCTGGTCGCTGACGAGCCGGCTCAGGGCCAACGCGCCCTGGGGGGAGGCATCCCGTGGGTCCAGCGGCTGGGACGCCGGGTTGCTCGCGAATGCCGCGAGCAGAACGGCGGCCCCCACCAGGATCGCCGCGATGACGAGCGGCAACCGCAGCCGGCGCCATGCGCCGGCGATGTCGAAGGGAGCGTCCTCCAGCGGGACGGCGGTCATCAGACGCGTGCCGGTTGCGGTTGGCGCAGCGCCTTGTCGGCGGCGGCTACCACGGCGTAGGACGACGACGTGGCCGGGCGTCGGCCGTAGGCGACCTCATCGAAGACGGCCACGGCGGCGCGCAGCGGCTGGTCGAGTGCTGGCAGCTGCTCGGCGGCCTCGCGGCCCAGCTCGTCCGCGGTGCGTCCCGGCCGTTCGTCGATGGCGCCGCGTTGTTCCAGCTCTCGGGCGATGGCGCGCATGCGCGCGACCACCGCAGCCGACCAGTCGCCGACCGCCGCCGCCGCTTCGGCCTCCCGACGGTAGTCGGCCGCGCGCAGCGTCGGCTCGATCTGCAACCGGGCCGAGCCACGGCTGCTGCGCTGCACCGGGCCGAAGCGCCAGCGGGCCGCGACCGCCAAGCCGAGGATCACCACGACGATCGCGATCGCGCCGGCTGCGCCGCCGGGAGCGTGCCGGGCGATATCCGACGTGACACGGTCGATCCGGTCGCCGATCCAGCGCAGCAGGCGAATCGGCCACGGGTCGTCGTAGCGGTGGTAGATCGACTTGGAGAGCTCGCGCTGTGCTGCCTCCCGGGCGGCTTCGCGGGTGATGGGTGGGCCGACGACAGCGATCACGAGGAGGCAGCGCGCGCCAGTGTCACGTCGAGCGCCTCGGCGCGCATCCGCCGGTCGATGTAGAGCAGAGCGAGCACCCCGGCGGTGATCGGGGCCGTGATCGTCGTTGCCACCAGCGACGACAGCCGGACCGCCACTTCCGCGCCGAAGCTGAGATGAATGTCGCTGCCGCTGGCGAAGTCGTTGGTGAACGACGACAGAGCGACCAGCAGTCCGGGCAGCGAAACGATGCTGGCGATGACGCCGGTGATGAGCAGCGCGAGCAGTCGGATGCCGAGGACGCGGAAGAACGAGGGAAGTGCCAGTCGCCATGAGCGGCGCAAAGCCTGCCCCACCGAGAGCCGTTCGAGGACGAGCGCCGGGGTCGTGAAGGACAAAACGACCCAGAGGAAGACGCCGCCGACGATGAACGCGATCAGGCCGAGGTAGGGGAGCACCGCGGCAAGAAAAGCCGCGCCCAGCAACGGAAGCAGCAGAGGCCGAAGCCGCGACCAGATGTCGCGCAGCTCCACCGCCCTACCCACGACGGCGTCGCCGATCACCAGCGACAACATGCCGAGCAGCACGGCTGCGAGGATCGCGTCCAGCACGACGGTCAGCAGGCCGGCGACACTGCCCAGTGCGGTCAGGCCCGACGCACTGGGCGCGGAGATGTTGTTGCTGGCGAGATCGACGACGAGGTTGAGCAGCTGCTGCACCGCTGCCACCGCAGCAGACAGGCCTAGTGTCGCGCGCGGGTAGCGGCGCATCGCGGTGAAAGCGCCGTCGAGCAGCTCGCCGACACCGAGCGGGCGTAACGGGATGATGCCGGGGCGGGGTGGTGGTGGCGCAGCGTACGGCGCCTGCCACGCCTGCGGCGGTCCTGGTGGCACGGACTCCGGGGACCTGAATTCCGGGGACCCAAATTCCGGGGACCCAAATTCCGGGGGTTGGGGGGCGCCGCCCGGCGACGTCCACTCGCTCACGGCAGGCAGTCTTGCAGAACAGGTGCTCTTCAGGATTTCGATGCGACCATGGAGATGTGACGAGAGGACGCGTTCTGGTCGTCGACGACGACCCGGCGCTCGCCGAAATGCTCGGGATTGTGCTGCGGACCGAGGGTTTCGAGCCGTCTTTCGTCGCTGATGGCGACCGAGCTCTCGCCGCGTTCCGGGCCACGAAGCCCGACCTCGTTCTTCTCGACGTGATGCTGCCCGGCATCACCGGCATCGACGTGTGCCGGCAGATCCGGGCGGAGAGCGGCACTCCCATCGTGATGCTGACCGCTCGCGGCGACACCGTTGACGTTGTCCTCGGGCTCGAGTCCGGCGCGGACGACTACATCGTCAAGCCGTTCAAGCCCAAGGAGCTCGTCGCCCGGATGCGGGCGCGACTGCGCCGCAACGACGGCCCGACCGGTGAGGTTCTCGCCATCGGCGACCTCACCATCGACGTGCCCGGGCACGTGGTTGCCCGCGGCAAGGAGCACATGCCGCTGACGCCGTTGGAGTTCGACCTGCTGACCGCGCTCGCCCGCAAGCCGGGTCAGGTGTTCACCCGGGAGCACCTGCTGGAGCAGGTGTGGGGCTACCGGCACGCGGCCGACACCAGACTCGTCAACGTCCATGTGCAACGGCTCCGGGCCAAGATCGAGCACGACCCGGAGCGGCCCGAGATCGTCTTGACCGTGCGCGGGGTGGGCTACAAAGCCGGACCGACATGACCGTGCCCGCTTCGGATGTTGCCCACCGCGTTGCTGGTCGCGCGCTGCACAAGTGGCGCGGGTCGCTGCACGTGCGCGTCGCCATGACGACGTTCGTCGTCTCCGGGCTGGTCGTTCTGCTTCTCGGCTTCGTCGTGCTCGATCAAGTCCGATCCGGCTTGCTCGACGCCAAGACGCGGGCGGCGTTGTCGCAACTGGACTTCGGCCTCCAGCACGCAATCGACCAGTTCAACGCGATCGGCGAGTCGTCGTCCGTCGGATCGACCGTGTCCAGCGTGGTCAACGATCTGGCCGGTCGGGGCTCCGAGGCCCAGGACTACGGCGTCGCCCTGATCCCGTCTGCCGGCGGCGAGTCCGCACGCAGTGGCGACATCGCCGTCGCGAGCATCCCCGCATCGCTGCGGCGCGTCGTGACCCGCGACGACCGGGAGGCGTGGACCTTCACCCGGATCACGCATGCGGACGGCAGCAGCGAAGCGGGTCTCGTTGTCGGAGGACCGGTGCAGACCGATCCGGCCGACTATCAGCTGTATTACCTGTTCCCGTTGCACCAGGAGAGCCAGACGCTCGCACTGGTCGAACGCACCATGCTCTTTTCCGGTCTCGCCATCGTGCTGCTGCTCGTCGCGATTGCGGCTTTGGTGACGCGGCAGGTGGTCCGCCCCGTGCGGCAGGCAGCGGCGACCGCCGAACGTCTGGCCGCCGGGCGGTTGCGCGACCGCATGGCCGTGCGCGGCGAGGACGACCTGGCCAGTCTGGCCACGTCGTTCAACCGGATGGCCGACACAGTGGAGAAGCAGATTTCGCAGCTGCGCGAACTGTCCCGCGTGCAGCGGCGCTTCGTGGCGGACGTCTCGCACGAGCTGCGAACGCCGATCACGACGATCCGCATGGCCGCGGACGTCCTGCACGACGCACGTGACGACCTCCCGCCGGAGCTTTCCCGCTCGGCGGAGCTGCTGCAGAACCAGCTGGACCGGTTCGAGGCTCTGCTCGCCGATCTGCTCGAGATCAGTCGGCACGACGCCGGCGCGGCGACGCTGGAGGCCGAGCCGGTGGACCTGCGCGGCATCGTCTCGAGCGTTTTGGAGAGCACCGCGCCCCTCGCGGTTCGTCACGGCTGCCTGGTTGACGCGGACCTGCCGCCCGAACCGATCGTCATCGAGGCCGACGCGCGCCGGATCCAACGCGTGCTGCGCAACCTGGTATCCAACGCCGTCGAGCACGGTGACGGTCGCCCGGTCGAGGTGCGGGTCGGTGCTGGTCCCGGCGGTGTGGCCGTGACGGTCCGCGACCACGGCCGAGGTTTGCGTCCTGGCGAGGCCGCACTTGTCTTCAACAGGTTCTGGCGGGCTGACCCGGCACGGACGCGCACGTCCGGCGGCAGCGGACTGGGGTTGTCGATCGCGTTGGAGGATGCCCGGCTGCACGGCGGTTACCTGCAGGCCTGGGGTGCGGCCGGGGACGGCTCGCTGTTCCGGCTGACGCTGCCATGGCACGCCGGTGGTGCCGTGGGCGAATCGCCCCTGCCGCTGGAACCGGGGCCCGAGCCGGAGACGGACGAGGCGGCCGCGGAGGGGGTCGCAGGTGCGTAACCATCTCAGTCGCATCGTTGTCGCGCTCGGTCTGCTGACTGCCGCCTGTGCCGGCGTGCCCACCTCCAGCGCGATTCACGTCGGCCGCGCGGTGCCGGCCCGCGGAGGGCTGGACGACCTTGACGTGCGCGTGTTCCCTCCGGCATGGCACAGCGGTCTGCCGCCGGTCGAGGTGGCGTCCGGCTTCCTGCATTCGCTCGTCAACAACGACGACGACTACGCGATTGCGCGGTCCTACCTCACCACGACCGCGGCGGCCAAGTGGCGACCAGATGTCTCGGTCACGACGTACGACGACACGTCGCTGCAGCTGTCCGGCAGTGCGGTTCACGTGGTCGTGACAGCGCCGCGTCTCGGCCGCATCGATGCGCACGGCGACTACGAGTCCAGTCCCGGCACCTTGCGCGAGACGTTCACGATGGCTCGTGTCGGCGGCAGCTGGAAGATCGACAAGCTTCCGGACGGCACGATGCTGTCCGGCTCCGACGCTGAGCGTGCCTTCCGGTTGGCCGACGTGTTCTATCTCAACCAGAAGGGCACGACACTGGTCCCCGACCAGGTGCTGCTCCGGCTCACTCAGCGCGGCGTCGCGACGACGCTGGTCACGACGCTGCTCGCCGGCCCAAGTCATTGGCTCGCGCCGGCCGTGCACACTGCGCTGCCCCCGGGGGTCGGGCTCATCGGCAACGTGCCGGTGCACACCGACGGCACCGCCGAGGTGAACTTCACCGCATCGATCCGCTCGGCCTCGCCGCAGCTGCTGGCCGCGTTGTCGGCGCAACTGGTCTGGACGCTCCGTCAGATTTCCGGCGTCACCGGTGTGCGGCTGCTCGCGGACGGCGCACCGCTGTCGGTCGGTGGCGAGCCGGCAACGCAACCCGTGTCGGCGTGGCCGACATTCGACCCTTCCGCCGCCCCTTCCGTCGGAGGACTGCTTTACGTGCGTGGCGGCCATCTGGGCGCGACCGGCGCGGACGCGGCGGCGATCCTCAAGGACAGTCCTGACCATCTGGTCGCCGTCGGGCGGTCGCGCGACGGCGACACGATCGCCGCGGTTCAACAGACCGGCGCGGGCCAGCGGCTGTTGGTGTCGCAGGCGCATCATCGCTTCACAGCGCGGCTGTCCGCGAACGCCATGACGGCGCCGACGTTTGATGTCGACGGCAACATCATCACCGTCGTCGCTGACGCCCATGGCCGGCACCTCGTGTCGGTGGGATCCGACGGCCGGGTGCATCGACTTGCCGCTGACTCGACGCTGCTGAGCCCGGCGCTCACCAGTCTGCGCATCTCTCGAGAGGGCGCCCGGGTGGCCGCAGTGGTTGGAGGGCAGCTGCTCGTCGGCCGGGTCAGTGGCCGGGGGGGCGGTCTGGCTTTCGGTGATCTGCGTGCCATCGCACCATCGCTGCAAGGAGTGCGCGGCGTTTCCTGGGTGAACTCCGACACCGTCGTCGTCACGTGTTCCGGCGGCCCGGGCGCGCAGCGCAGGGTCGTGGAGACGGACACCGACGGCTATGGCCTCCAGCCGATCTCGCTCGTCGTACGCGGTCAGCCCGTGGACGTGGCGGCCGCGCCTCAACAACCGCTCGCGATCGCAACGGACGACGACGCCTTGTGGCAGGACATCGGAGGTTGGCATCGCTTCGCCGATGGAAGCGGTCTTGTCTACAGCGGCTGATGCCCGACGTCGTCCACGTGTCGAACCGACGCACGGTGACAGAAGCGCCACCCGTCGCATCGTGGGCGCATGCGCGCGCTCGTGGATCTGCTGTTCCCGGCGACCTGCGCCGGTTGCGGAAGCCTGGGCGCAAGCGTCTGCTCGGCCTGCCTGCAGCCACTGCAGATGCCGGCGTTGCTGCGCATGCCCACGCCTGCGCCGCACGGGATGCCTCCGGCGTTCTCCGTCTCTGCCTACGACGGCAAGGTCCGCTCGCTCCTGCTCGCGTTCAAGGAACGGGATGCCGTCGGGGCCCGCGTCCCGCTCGGCACTGCGCTCGCGGTCGCTGTTGCGGCCGCAGCCGATCTGACAGCGCGGATCGCGTTGGTGCCGGTGCCGTCGACCCGGCCCGCGGTGCGGCGGAGAGGCTTCGATCCCGCCCTGTCATTGGCGCAGACGGCTGCGCGCCTGCTCCGGCGGGCGGGCGCGGACGTGGTCGTCATCGCTGCCCTTCGGCATGCTCGCTCGGTCGCGGACTCGGCCGGACTCTCTGCCGCGCAAAGGCTGTCCAACCTCGAGGGTGCACTGGTCTTGCGGCGGCGCTGCCCGTCGTCCGCGGGTGGCCGAACAGTGGTCGTCGTCGACGACGTCGTGACGACGGGGGCGACCATCACCGAGGCGACCCGGGCGCTGCGAGGAGCCGACATCCGCCCGGTTGCTGCTGCGACAGTCGCCGCAACGTCGCGACGAGCAGAACTGGCCCAACCGGGTCTGCCCAAGGTGCACCTAGGCGATTACGGTGCTTGGTGACGACCGACTCCTGCCAAGGAGGAACCCGCGTGGACATTGTCGTGAAGGGTCGGCACACCGACGTCGCAGAGCGTTTCCGAGGTCACGCTGAGGACAAGCTGGCCAAGGTCGCCAAACTCGACGGGAAAGTCAGTCGCATCGACGTAGAGATCTGCGAGGAGCACAATCCCCGCCTTGCCGACCAACGGTCCAGGGTCGAGCTCACCTGCCGCACCCGTGGACCCGTCGTCCGAGCCGAAGCCGTGGCCCCCGACCCGTACGCCGCGCTCGACCTGGCCTCGGCCCGGCTGGAGGCCCGGCTGCGGAAGGCGCACGACCGGCGGCGCGTGCACTACGGCATCCGCACACCCGTGTCCGTCGCCTCTGCCACGGCCGGGTTGTCCGACACGACACCGTCACAAAACGGCACAACGCCCGTTGCCGACGCCCCGTCCGAAGAGGCTGACACTCTCGGGCCACTCCTCGTGCGCGAGAAGGCGCACGCCGCAGTGCCGATGACGCTCGAGCAGGCGCTGTTCGAGATGGAGCTCGTCGGGCACGATTTCTACCTGTTCGTCGACGCCGAGCGTGACACCCCAAGCGTGGTCTACAGACGGCGAGGTTACGACTACGGCGTGATCAGGCTGGTCACTCCGGATGACGCCGCCGACTGACCGATCCTCGGGATTGACCGGTCGCCACGCTTCGATCGTGCCATCATGACCCTGCCAACTTGGGTGGAGATGCGCCGAGACGATGGAGTGCTTGTGACCGAGACGAACGAAGAGGCTCCGCTGCCCACGGTCAGCGGTGAGCCGATCCGCGTTCTCGTCGTCGATGACCATGCCCTGTTCCGCCGCGGCTTGGAGATGGTGCTCGAGCAGGAGCCCGACATCGATGTCGTCGGTGAAGCGGAGGACGGCGCCGAGGCAGTTCAGAAGACCGTCGAGACGACACCGGACATCGTCCTCATGGACGTCCGGATGCCGAAACGTGGTGGCATCGATGCCTGCACCGCCATCAAGGACGCGGTTCCGAGCGTCAAGATCATCATGCTGACGATCTCTGACGAGGAGGCCGACCTCTACGACGCGATCAAGGCCGGCGCGATGGGCTACCTGCTCAAGGAGATCCCGGTCGAGGAGGTCGCGGCCGCCATCCGAGCCGTGCACGGCGGGCAGTCGCTGATCTCGCCGTCGATGGCGTCGAAGCTGCTCAACGAGTTCGCCACGATGATCAAGCGTGGCGACGAGCGGCAACAGGTGCCGGCGCCGCGGCTCACCGATCGCGAGATGGAAGTCCTGCGGCTGGTCGCGAAAGGTCTCAACAACCGCGACATCGCCAAGCAGCTGTTCATCAGCGAGAACACGGTCAAGAACCACATCCGCAACATCCTGGAGAAGTTGCAGCTGCACTCGCGCATGGAGGCGGTCGTCTACGCCGTGCGCGAGAAGCTCCTCGAGATCACCTAGGACTTGTCACACGTCGGTGCCCCTATGGGGCACCACGGTCTGACAACGTCGTGAGGATGTTCATCGCGACCGCGATCGCGTGACCGATGCTGAGGGCGAACAACACCGTCGCGATGCCTACCCGGCCGCCGAGCAGGTAGCCGGCGGTCAGTGCGCTGATCTCGATCCCCAATCGGACCGGCGCAATTGGCCAGCCACTTCGGCGGGCCAGGCCCGTCATCCAACCGTCGCGCGGTCCTGGGCCCAACGCCGTCGTGAGATAGAGCGCGCTGCCAACGGCGATCGCTGCAATTCCGCCGAAAGCCTCGCCGAACTGGCCGGGCCAGTGGCCCGGACGCGGCAAGACATCGAGCATCACGTCGATGGCGGCCGCGATGACGATGGCGTTCAGAGTCGTCCCGAGCCCTGGTCGTTCGCGGAGGGGGATCCACAGCAACAGCACGATGCTGCTGATGACGAAGGTTGCTGCGCCGATGGACAGCGGCGTGTGCCGGCTCACCCCCTGCGCGAGCACGGTCCAGGGTGTGTTTCCCAGCCTCGATGACACCAGCAGCGCCTCGCCGGTGCCGAACGTCCAAAGCCCGACCACAAGCACGACGAGTGTGAGCGGGCGGGCGCGCCACCGCGAGGATGCCGACCACGGCACCCACGGAACAGTCCGGACCACACCCCCGAGCACGCTCACGGCAGCGACAACGCGCCGCCAGACGTGCATGTTCCGCGATGAATGACAGCATCGGCGCCGTGAAATCGATGAGCGCCGGCGACCGCCGCCTGTTCGCCGCCGCCGGACTGCTCACGGTGTTCGCCGGCGTGACGCGCTATGTCGACCTTGGTGATGTCACGGCCTTCGTCGTGTCGGGGCTGGCGTTGGCGGCTCTGGCGGCGCTCGTCGGACGCAGTGTCGACAACCTCGGGGACCGTTTCGGTGCCGGGGCAACCGGCGTGCTGCAGAGCGCGCTCGGCAACCTACCCGAGCTGTTCGTCTGCGTGTTCGCGCTGCGAGCGCATCTGACGCGGGTCGTCGAGGCCGCGGTGATCGGCTCGATTCTTGGCAACATCCTGCTCGTGCTCGGACTCGCGCTCCTCGTCGGCGGGTTGCGACACGGAACGCAACGCTTCGACAGCAATCGGGCTCGGGTGATCTCCGCGCTGATGGTGCTCGCTGTCGCCGCAATGCTCGTCCCGAGCCTCGCGAACTATGTGCACACGCCGGCGGCGGAGCACGAGCGGGCTCTGTCAGTCGTCGCGTCGATCGTGCTGCTCATCGTCTTCGCCGCCTCGGTGCCATCGTCACTCCGCCGTGAGGATCAGCTCGGCGACGATCAGCCCGGCGACGCCGCTGCGGAGGCGCACGACGAACCCCGGTGGCCGGTGGCCCTGGCAGTCGGCACTCTGGCCGGCACCGGTCTGCTGGCTGCACTCGTCTCGGACTGGTTCGTGCACGCGCTGGACCCGGCGATCCACTCGTTGCACATCAGCCAGACCTTTGCCGGTCTGGTCATCGTTGCCATCGCCGGCAACGCCGTCGAGAACGTCGTCGGCGTCCAGCTCGCCGCGCGCAACCGCACGGACTATGCGCTGTCGGTGATCCTCAACAGTCCGCTGCAGATCGCGCTCGTGCTGGCGCCGCTGCTGGTGCTGCTGTCGTTCGTCATCGGTGGTGCGACGTTCGTCCTGGTGTTCCCCCCGCTGCTGGTGACGACGCTCGCGGCATCGGTGCTGGCGGTCAGCTTCATCATCGTCGACGCCGAATCGGTGTGGCTCGAAGGAGCAGCGCTGCTAGGGCTGTACGCCGTGATTGCGGCGTCGTTCTGGTGGGGGTGACGAACGTCGCCAGCCGGCCGCCGCGGCCCACGTCCCGCAGCCGGCGCTCGACCTCCGGCCGGACCTCGCGGCTCGCGATCACCAACATGTCGTCGCCATGGCGCAGCACGGTGCGGCGGTCGGGCACGAATCCGCGGTTGTCGCGGACGACGAAGGCGACCGACGCCGTTTCCGGCAGGCGCAGCTCCCAGATCTCCACGCCGTGCAGGCGCGATCGTGGACCGAGATGCACCGTCAGCAGGTCGGCCGCGAGCTGATCCAGAGGCGCGGCCTCGACCGAGAGTTCGCGGCCCAAGTCCGGCGCGACGATGTGCAGGCGTTGTGCCAGAGGAGCGAGCACCGGGGCCTGCACGATCGTCAGTACGGTGACGAGCACGACGACAACGTCGAACAACCGGGCCGCTCCGCGGACATGCTGGGTGATGGGAATCGTGGCGAGCACGATTGGCACCGCGCCACGCAGGCCGCCGGCCGAGATGAACAGACGCTGCGGCCAGCGGAACCCGACCGGTGTGCAGCACAGGACGGACAATGGCCGCGCGACGACAACGAGGACGGCTCCGATGGCGAGCGCCGGCGCGACCGCGGACGGCAGCCGAGACGGCACCGACAACAGGCCGAGCATGACGAACAACCCGATCTGCGCCAACCAGGCGATCCCGTCGGCGAATCCCAGCGTCGCCCGCCGGTGCGGCAGTGCCGCGTTGCCAAGGGCGAGCGTGGTCAGATAGACGGCGAGGAAGCCGCTCGCGCCGATCGACGCAGCTGCCGCGTACGACGCCAACGCGATCGCCAGCGTCGCCACCGGATAGAGCCCGACCGCAGGGAGCGCGCCCCGCCGGAGCGCCGCCACCCCGACGACGGCGAACACGCCGCCGACGATCGCGCCGACGCTGAGCTGGTAGGCGAGCGAGCCGAGCGCGTCCGGCACCGAGTTGAGGTGCTTCGACGACAGCAAGGTCACTGCGATGACGCTCGGCGCGTCGTTGAGGCCGGATTCCGCCTCCAGCAGCGCCACCATGCGCCTGGGCAACGGCAGGTGGCGCAACGTGGAGAAGACCGCCGCCGAGTCCGTCGATGCGACCAGGGCCCCGGTGAGAGCCGAATGGCGCCAGTCGAAGCCCAGCGCCGCGTGTGCTGCGACGGCCGTGACCGCGATGCTGACGGCGACGCCGACGGTGGCCAATGCGACGGCAGTCGGCAGGACCGGCCGGATGTCGTTCCAGCGGGTGGTGAGGCCGCCCTCGGCGACGATCAAGGCGAGAGCGACCAAGCCGTAGTCACGCGCCAGCGCTGCGTTGTCGAAGTGGATGCCAATGACATCCTCGCCGAGCAGCATCCCGATGCCCATGTAGAGCAGCAGGCTGGGCACGCCGAACCTGCTGCCGACCCGCACGCCGGCGACGGCGACCAACAGCACCGCGGACGCGGCCAGCAGCTCGACGTCGAGGTGGCTGGATGTCATGCGGCCTAGGATGACTGAGTGGCTGTACTCGACCGCATCCTCAAGGCCGGCGAAGGGCGCATTTTGCGCCGTCTCGCCGGAGTCGCCGAGCAGGTCAACCTGATCGAAGAGGACTTCGCCGGGCTGAGCGACGCGGAGCTGCGGGCCCAGACCGACGAGTTCCGGCAGCGCTACGAGGACGGCGAGTCGCTCGACGACCTGATGGCGGAAGCCTTCGCGGTCGTGCGCGAGGCGGCCAAGAGGACGCTCGGGCAGCGCCACTTCGACGTCCAGCTGATGGGCGGCGCGGCGTTGCACATGGGCAACATCGCCGAGATGAAGACCGGTGAGGGCAAGACGCTCACCGGCGTGTTGCCGGCGTACCTCAACGCACTCGCCGGCGACGGCGTGCACGTGGTCACGGTCAACGACTACCTGGCCAAGCGGGACGCCGAGTGGATGGGCCGGGTGCATCGCTTCCTCGGCCTCAACGTCGGCGTGATCTTGTCGCAGATGATGCCGCACGAGCGGCGGGCGGCCTACGGCTGCGACATCACCTACGGCACCAACAACGAGTTCGGCTTCGACTACCTCCGCGACAACATGGCGCTGTCATCGGAGGAACTGGTTCAGCGCGGCCACCGCTTCGCCATCGTCGACGAGATCGACTCGATTCTCATCGACGAGGCCCGGACCCCCCTGATCATCAGCGGCCCGTCCGACCTGTCGGTGAAGTGGTACACCGAGTTCGCCCGCCTCGCGCAGCGGCTGGTGCGCGGCGAAGACGGCGAAGGCGACTACGAGTGCGACGAGGGAAAGCGCACGTTGTCGGTCAACGAGTCGGCGATCGAGAAGGTCGAGGACTGGCTCGGCATCGACAACCTCTACGAGTCGATCAACACGCCGCTCGTCGGCTACCTGAACAACGCCCTCAAAGCCAAGGAGTTGTTCAAGCGCGACAAGGACTACATCGTCCAGGGCGGCGAGGTCCTCATCGTCGACGAGTTCACCGGCCGCATCCTGCACGGCCGTCGCTACAACGAGGGCATGCACCAGGCGATCGAGGCCAAAGAGGGCGTCGAGATCAAGCAGGAGAATCAGACCCTCGCCACGATCACCCTGCAGAACTACTTCCGGCTCTACGACAAGCTCGGCGGCATGACCGGCACGGCGGCGACGGAAGCCGCCGAGTTCGACCAGGTTTACAAGCTCGGCGTCGTACCGATCCCGACCAACCGGCCGATGGTCCGACTCGACCAGGCCGACGTGGTCTACAAGACCGAAGAGTCGAAGTGGCAAGCCGTCGTCGACGACATCGTCGAGCGGCACGAGAAGGGCCAGCCCGTTCTCGTCGGCACGACGAGCGTGGAGAAGAGCGAGCTGCTGTCCGGCCTGCTGCTGCGCCGTGGCGTCCCGCACGAGGTGCTCAACGCCAAGTACCACGAGCGCGAAGCGGCGATCATCGCGCAGGCCGGTCGCAAGGGCGCCGTCACCGTGGCGACCAACATGGCCGGCCGCGGCACCGACATCATGCTCGGCGGCAACCCGGAGTTCATGGCGGCAGCCGAGCTCTCCGGGCGCGGCCTGTCACCGGTGGACACCCCGGAGGACTACGAGGCCGCGTGGCCCGACGCGCTGGCGAAGGCGAAGGCATCGGTCGAGGCCGAACACAACGAGGTCGTCGAGCTCGGCGGCCTCTACGTGCTCGGCACCGAACGCCACGAGTCGCGCCGGATCGACAACCAGCTGCGCGGGCGCTCCGGCCGGCAGGGCGACCCGGGGGAGTCGCGCTTCTACCTCTCGCTCGGCGACGACCTGATGCGGTTGTTCAACGCGCACATGGTCGAATCGATCATGGACCGGCTCAACCTGCCGGAGGACGTGCCGATCGAGTCGAAGATGGTCTCGCGCTCCATCCGCAGTGCGCAGACGCAGATCGAGCAGCAGAACTTCGAGATCCGCAAGAACGTGCTGAAGTACGACGAGGTGCTCAACAAGCAGCGCACCGTCATCTACGACGAACGGCGTCGTGTCCTGCTCGGCGAAGACGTGCACGAGCAGATCGACCACATGATCGAGGACGTCGTCGGCGACTACGTCAGGGCGGCGACCAGCGAGGGCTACGCCGAGGACTGGGATCTCGACACGCTCTGGACCGGCTTGAAGCAGCTCTACCCGATCACGGTCACGGCTGCGCAGCTCGACGAGAAGTCCGGCGGCGGACTGTCCGCGGAATACCTCGTCGACGAGCTGACGCAGGACGCCATGTCGGCGTACGAGCGTCGTGAGCAGGAACTCGGCGCTGAGGTGCTGCGCGAGCTGGAGCGGCGCGTGGTGCTGTCGGTCCTGGACCGCAAGTGGCGCGAGCACCTCTACGAGATGGACTACCTGCAGGAAGGCATCAACTTGCGCGGCTACGGTCAGCGCGACCCGCTGGTCGAATACCAACGCGAAGCCTTCGACATGTTCGGCGCGATGATGGACGGCATCAAGGAGGAGTCGGTTTCTTTCCTGTTCAACCTCGAGGTGCAGATCGAGGAGCCGCCCGCGCCCGGACTGGAGCCGCCGGCCGCAGAGGCGACCGTTCCCCGTGCCGACCTCGGCGTGCAGGGCGAGCCGGTCCCGTCAGCAGCGCCCGCGGCCTTCACCGACGAGGTCGAGACGCAAGTCGGTGCAACAGAGTCGGGTGATGCGACGCCGGCGAGCGACCGCGAGCGGGTCTCGCAGGTGCTCGGCCAGGTGCTCGGCGCGCCCAAGCGGCCGGCGCAGCTCAGCTACTCCGCGCCGACCGTTGACGGGGAGGGCGGGGTCACCCGGTCGAGTGGTCCCAACAGCGGCAGCCAGGCGGGCAGCAGCTACGGCAACGTTGCCCGCAACGCGCCCTGCCCCTGTGGTTCGGGCCGCAAGTTCAAGCGCTGCCACGGCAGCCCCGACGCCCGCTAGCGCGACAACTCAGACCAGTTCGACGGCGGTGCAGCGCCAGCGGCCGTCGCGCCCTTCCAGTCGTAGCGCCAGCGCGCGGCGGCGGGCCCCGGTGTCGACGACGGCGCACGCCTCGGCTACCCCGTCGACCGGTTGGCTGACGTGAACGGAGGCGACGACCGGTCGTGCGGTGATGCCGCGACCACGCGTGAGCCGCCCGGTCCAGCGCTCGAGGTCGTCGAGCACACCGAGGGTGGTGAACCTCGCGAGCTGTCCGGCCGGCCGCTCGCCCGCGAGTGTCTCTGCCACCGCTTGGGCGAGCCTGGCGGTCCAGGACCGGGCGTCGGGCAGCATCGCCCTCGTGGCCGGAGTCGCGTAGCCCGGATCGGCGGGCGGGACGAGGCGAAGCGGCGGGGTTGGACCGGTCGGCGGAAACGCCAGCGCGAGCGATCCGTCCACCGGGGGCGCGGTCGGGCTGTGCTCGTCGTCGTACGGCGGGTCGCAGCGCGGTGCTCGCACCAGTCGCAGGACGGGATCCGCCATCGTTGATGGGGCCATCGTCATTGGGGCGGTCGTCATCGGAGGGTCCTTTCCTGTGGCGGCGGTGGCACCAGCCGCTGTCCGGGGTGGATGAGGTTGGGGTCGGCGCCGACCACGTGGCGGTTCTCGGCGTAGAGCCGCGGCCAGGTGTCCGCGATCCGGCGTGGCGTCGCGTCCGGGCCGAGCAGGTCGGCGGTGAGCCGCCACAGCGAGTCGCCGGGACGGACCACGATTGGCGCGCGCTGCTTCGCCGGCGGCGGTTTCGCCGCGGTCAGGCCCGGCCACTCCAACGGGGACGGCGACGTGAGTGTCGGCGCTGCCGTCTGCGGGAGGGGTGGCGCCGGCGTCGTGGCGAACGCGGCCGACGGTGCCACTACGACTGCGGCAGTGACCGATGCGCCCATGCCCGCGCGAACCGCGTGGCGGACGAACCGCGGCGCCAGCGGGCGCAGTGCCGCGGCGACCCGGCCGATCGCACCCGGCAGGTGAACGGCGCCCTCGGCGGCGAACGCGAGCAGCAGGTAGCCGCCGAGCGCCCAAGCCAGCCAGCACGAGGCAACCACGACCGCCGAGGTGGGGTCGGCGGGGTCGGCGGCGACGGACGTGGGGCGGCAGCAGGCCAGGAGCAGCGTGGCCGCCGCCCCGGCGCCGACGGCGATGACGAGGGCCCGAATCCGCTGTCGATGCGCAATTGACATCGTTTGCCTCCGTTTGCTTGTGTTCGACGTTCTTAGTGGTGCTGGCCCTCGGTGTCAATAGCATTCGTTTGCATGTGTTTGCATGTGCAAGTGCCACAATTCGCGGCGTGCGGTGGGACGCCCTGTTCGATGACCTCGAGGGCCAGCTGGCCGCGGCCGGTTCGGCCGAGCTCGCGGCCGAGGTCAGCGACCGCAGTCGGCGCGAACTGGCGCGCGTGCGGTTGTCCGGCCGCGCGCAGGCCAACCTGGGCGCCGAGCTGACGGTGCGGGTCGCGGGCGTCGGGCCACTTCGAGGAGCCCTGCGACGGCAGGGGCCGGACTGGTGGCTGCTCGGCGAGGCGAGCGCGGAGCACCTCGTTCCGACGGCGGCGATCGAATGGGTCGTCGGACTCTCCGCCGCCGGGCGTGACCCGGACGAGGAGTCAGTCGTTGCGGCCCGGCTCGGGCTCGGCTACGTGCTTCGCGCGATTGCCCGTGACCGCGCCACCGTCGCGGTCTCGTTGCGCGGCGGCGAGACGCTGACCGGCACCGTCGACGGTGTCGGCAGTGACTTCATCGATGTCGCCGAGCACGCACTCGGCGAAGCCCGGAGAGCGGCCAACGTCCGCGCCGTGCGCACCGTCCCCGTGCACGCGCTAGCCGTGATCCGGCTGGTCTGACTGCCGAGTCAGTCCGCCCAATCAGTCCGCCCAGTCAGTCCAGTTCGCCCGGCTCGGGGCCGTCGCCCCGGCCGTAGGGGTGCGTCTGCACGAATTCACGGGTCTGGGCATAGGCGCGCTGGATGTAGGCCTCGAGCTGGTCGCGCTCGACCCGCCACTGACCGCGACCCCCGACCTTGATCGCGGGCAGCTCGCCGCTGCGGACGAGGGCGTAGGTCTGCGCGGCCGAGATGTTGAGGATCTCCGCCACATCGGACAGTTGCAGGAATCGGGACGCCTCCATCGCGACGACAGTTTGGCATCGCCCGCCCCGCTTGCCTCGGAACCCGTCCACAGGACTCGCGCCTGTGGACGACGGGCGACGAGGAGGTATCCGGTGCGCCACCATGACGGGGCCATGGGGGAGGGGATGAAGGGGAGGGAGGGGATGCAGCCGTGACCGACGCCGCGATTGTGCGCGCTCGCCGGCTCGCGACGCCGCGATGGTTGGACACACGGATGGGGCTCGGTGTCCTGCTGGTGCTGTTCGCGGTGGCCGGTGGTGCCCGCGTGCTCGCTGCGGCCGGTCACTACAGCAAGGTCTACGTCGCGAAGCACGATCTCGTCCCCGGCGAGCGGCTGACGGCCGACGACTTCAGCATCGGCCGGGTTCGTCTGGCCGGCCAGGGACATCTCTACATCGCCGCCGGCGCGCCGCCGGTCGGTTACGTCGTCGCTCGCTTCGTCGCCGCGCACGAGCTCGTCCCGGTCGGGGCGCTGCGCGCCGGCACCGTCGAAGACACCAGGCTGGTGGCCGTCCCGGTTGGCGCCGGTCATCTGCCAAGCGGCCTCGGCCGTGGCAGCCTGGTCGACGTCTACCTGACGCCGAAGGCGGCCGCGGGCGCGGCGCCTCCGGCGCCGGTGCTGGTTCTGGCCGCGGCCGCCGTGCAGGCCCGGGACGGCGGCGCGCGGACGTTCGGCGGTGACTCGACGCTGTCGGTGCTGCTCTCGGTTCCCTCCGACCGCGTCGCCGACGTCGTGCACGCCGTCGAGAGCGGCACCATCGACCTCGTCGCGGTGCCCCCCGCGGTCGCGGCCGGCAGCGGCCAGTGAGCATCCCTGTCCTCACCGCCGTCACCGATCCACGGTCCGAGGCGGACGTTGTCACCGGGCTGGCCGCACAGGACGCCGTCCTCGTCGTACGCCGGTGTGTCGACCTGGCCGACCTGCTCGCGGCAGCCGCGGCCGGCCTGGCTCGGGCGGCGCTGGTCTCGGCCGACCTTCGCCGGCTCGACCGGGACGCGCTCACGCGGCTGGCGGTGGCAGGCGTGGCGGTGGTCGGGCTGGTGCCGCCCGCGGACGAGGCGGCCGAACGGCGGCTGCGCCAGCTCGGGGTGGCTGCCGTCCTCGCGGCGGACGCGCCCGCAGACGAGGTCTGTGCCGCATTGGTCAACGCAGCCGGCGCTGCGTCGCAATGGTCCGGGCGTGACTACGCCGATCCGCGCGCCGCGCTGCCGGGCCCGGCGTACCCGTCCGATCTCGCCGGGACTGAGCCGATGCCCGGCGCGGAGCCGGGAGGCGGTCGCGTCGTCGCGGTGTGGGGCCCCACAGGCGCCCCTGGCCGCACGTCGGTCGCGATCGGCGTCGCGGCGGAGCTCGCGGAGCTCGGCACGTCGACGCTGCTGGTCGACGCCGATGCCTACGGCGGCGCGGTCGCGCAGCTGCTCGGGTTGCTCGACGAGGCACCCGGGCTGGCCGCCGCGTGCCGCCTGGCCAACAACGGCACGCTCGACGTGTCCGCACTCGCGGAGCTCGCGGTCGAGGTCGCGCCGTCGCTGCGGGTGCTGTCGGGCATCTCACGGCCGGAGCGCTGGCCGGAGCTGCGTCCGTCCGCGCTCGAGGCCGTTCTGGCGATCGCGCGCAGCCTGGCCGCGATGGTTGTGGTGGACTGCGGCTTCTGCCTGGAACGCGACGAGGAGCTCTCCTACGACACGGCTGCGCCTCGCCGCAACGGCGCGACTCTCGCCGCGCTCGAGGAGGCCGACGTGGTGCTCGCGACCACGAACGCCGATCCGGTCGGCCTGCACCGCTTCGTCCGCGCGATCAGCGATCTGCGTGAAGCGGTGCCCGACGCGACCCCGCTCGCGGTCGTGACCAGGATGCGGTCCACGGCGGTTGGCGGGGGCGACGCTCGGGCGCAGATTGCCGCAGCGCTCGAGCGCTATGCGGGCATCACCGACGTGCGCTTCGTCCCCAACG
>Ga0070658_10000341_pt1 | contig 40344 bp, 42 predicted proteins | sample KBSC13metaG_FD_64664 | JGI IMG/M metagenome (GOLD analysis project Ga0070658, IMG submission 64664) | Corn rhizosphere microbial communities from Kellogg Biological Station, Michigan, USA - KBS C1-3 metaG | ecosystem: Host-associated > Plants > Roots > Rhizosphere > Soil ... | reverse complement strand
GGCGAACCGAGCGACCGAGGTCGCGGTCTGGGCACCGAAGTGGTTCTCATACCGCCGGCAGGCGACCGCATGCCCGATCAGCTGCTCGTCGGTCAGCCCGTGAACGTCCAGCCGGTCGAGTTCCGCGGCCACCGCCAGGTCGATCGGACCGTGCTCCGCCTGGTGCAGCACCTCATCGATCGTGCGCGGCGCCGGTTCGTCGTCGGACGGGGTGAGTGCGGCGAGCACCTCGGCCGGCCGGTCGTCACCGGGGTCGCCGGCGATCAGGGCGGCGAGGAAGGCAGCGTCGTCAGGCTGGTCGTCCCAGCCCGCATCGCCACCCACCGACCTCGAACATACGTTCGATCGTGTCATATCCGGGCAGGCCCGGTCAAGCCGAAATCCGTTGCTGTGCAAAGGAAAGTTGTCCACAGGACAGGTGCGGCGAGGGCGGAGGTCTAGGCAGGGTGCCGTCAGCCGGTGGGAGGGCTAGGTGACCCGCGTAGCCAGCGACAGTCCGCGCGGCGGCGGGCGGGTGAGGATGCAGGCATGGCGGAACTCGAGGTGGCAGCGGTCCACGCCGTTGACGACGCGTTGTACGACGACATTTGCCGGCTGCTGCCCCAGCTCTCGACCGGAGAGCTGCCGGCGAGTCGATCTGTCACCGACGTGGTCGACAGCCCGAGCAACACGGTCCTCATCGCACGGCTCGACGGCCAGGTCGTCGGCATGCTGACGCTCGTCCACGTGACGCTGCTCACCGGTATGGCCGCGCACATCGAAGACGTCGTCGTCGACGAGCAGGCGAGGGGTAACGGGGTGGGTCGCGCGCTGGTGCAGCGCGCCCTCGAGATCGCCGAGCGTGGCGGCGCCAGACACGTCGACCTGACCTCGCGACCGTCGCGCGAGGCGGCGAACCGGCTCTACGCGAGCATCGGCTTCGAGCTGCGCGCGACAAACGCCTACCGCTACCCCGTGTAGCCCGTGTAGCCCGTGCGACCATGACGCGCATGGGAGAACGCGTCGCCATCCTGGGCGCAGGCAAGATGGGTGAGGCCCTGCTGTCCGGGCTGTTGCGAGCCGGGCGGCACCCCTCGGACTTGGTCTTCACCGAGCGGCACGCCGAGCGGACCAAGCTGCTGGAGGAGCGCTACGGCGTCACGGGCGTCAGCAGCAGTGACGCGATCGAGACCGCCGACACGCTGCTGATCGCGGTGAAGCCGCAGGAGATGGCCGCACTGCTGGATGACCTCGCCCCGCGGGCCACGCCGCGCAACCTGGTGATCACCATCGCCGCCGGCATCCCGACGTCGTTCCTCGAAAAGCGGCTCGCCGACGACGTGCCCGTCGTACGCGTCATGAGCAACACCCCCGTCTTCGTCGACGAGGCGATGAGCGCGATCTCGGCCGGCGCGCACGCCACCGAGGAGCACCTCGAGCGCACCGAGTCGTTGCTGCGGCCGGTCGGCAAGGTGATCCGCGTCCCCGAGTCGCAGCTCGACGCCGTCACTGCGCTGTCAGGCAGTGGTCCGGCGTACTTCTTCTTCCTGGTCGAGGCGATGATCGACGCCGGCATTCTGCTCGGCCTGCCGCGCGCCGTGGCCGCCGAGCTCATCGTGCAGACCGCAGTGGGCTCCGCGAAGATGCTGCGCGAAACCGACGAGCACCCGGTGCAGCTGCGCGAGGCGGTGACCAGCCCGGGCGGCACGACGATCGCGGCCATCCGCGAGCTGGAGAACCACGGCGTGCGTGCAGCGTTGCTCGCCGCGCTGGAAGCGGCCCGCGACCGCTCCAGGGAGCTCGCCGCCGGTCAGTGAGCGGCGATGTTGCTGCTGTATCCGCCGAACGACGTGAGCGTGTCGCCCGCGATCCACACTCCGAGGCCGCCGAGGTATCTCGGCCCGTCGTTGTCGGTGAACGAACCGCCCAGACCGTCCGGGCTGGAAGACCCGGTGGGACTGCCCACGAAGACCACGCCACCCTGGGCTTCGGGCACACCGGAGATTCGCCAGGAGACGCCGGAGTCGTCGCCGTTCGGGCAGGCCGCGCTGAATGCGTACGGCGGGGGTGCGCCGCTGTCCGACCGTGAGCAGATGCTCGACGCCAGAACGGGCGCAGCGGCATGGAGTCGAGCGGCAACGATCGAGAACGTCTGGGACGCGCCGGCGAAGTTGACATCGGTCCCGTAGGTGAGGGTGCTCGAGCCGATCGACTCTCGTTCGGGCAGCGTGGCCTCGAGCGAACGCAGTGAGGACTGGAGTCGAACCATCGAGCGCGCCGTCTGCAGGCCGTGCAAGGTCAACGTGATGCGAACCGGCGCCCCATCCGTGACCACGACGAGGTGGTAGTAGCCCTCGTGCAGCGTGATGGCCTTCGGCGAAGGATCCGTGCAGTTCTCCTGGAGGGCGGCGTCGTTGCTCGGCCACGCCGTGCACGACCCCGGGGGAGTCGTCGAACCGCCCACCACGGTCCCGCCACCGGCGAATCGCGGCAGCCGCGCACCGCTCAGGATGTCACCGCCGCCGTCGCGGCGGGTCAGCTCGAACGCAACCAGACGGCCCGACCCGGCGATGTGTACGTCCGGGTTGCGCTCCGCGCGCGGCGAGAGCGTCGCGTCGTCATCGAGCACCAGCTCCGCGGTGCCGCTCTGCGTCGCGGTGATCGTGGTCACCGAGCCGACCGTTTTCGCAGTCGGCAGGTGCGCCGACGACGGCGATGCCGTGACCACGGCAGCCACCAGCAACGCCGGGGCGATCGTCCAAACCGCTGTACGCCGCATCGGTCCCTCCACCGGTATGGGGCTTGATCGCCCTTCACCGACAAAGAGTGCATTCGGTGCGAACCGGTTCGGTCCTGCGTGGCTCTTCCTTGTTGTGACGCTTGCCGTCCGCCAGGTTGGGAGACTCGCCGCCGTGCCCACGCTCGTGGCGCAGGAGTTCGAGGCGTTCTACGCCGCGCACTACTCCGCGCTCGCGACCTACTGCTGGCGGTTGGTCAACGACCGCGAGCTGGCCCACGACCTGGCGCAGGAGTCCTTTGCGCGCATGATCGCTCGCTGGCGCCGGATCGACGACCCGCGCTCCTACGTCTATCGGGTCGCCACCAACCTGGCCCGTCGGGCCTGGCGCGAGCGGGACGACCGCCGCCTTGCTGACGAGGCGGCCGCCGCAGTCCTCGTGCACGTCCTCCCGGAGCCGGACGCTGTGGTGATCGGTCTCCACGCGGCGGTCGGCAGCCTGCCGGGGCGGCTGCGTGAGGTCGTGCTCCTGCACTACTTCGCCGACATGTCCGTCACCGACGTGGCCGCAACCGTCGGCCGGCCCGCCGGCACCGTGAAACGACAACTCTCCGAGGCCCGGGCGGCGCTCGCCGAGTCGCTGGGTGGACGTCATGACTGAGCCAACCTTCGTCCCGACCGAGTCGGGGGTGCACGACGTGCTCCGCCGAGCGCGCCGCCGCCGCTGGCGGACTACCGGGCTCACCGGCGCGGCGGTGACCGCCGTCGTCGTCGGCGCCGCCGTGCTCGCGTGGCCGGGCACCGGCAACGGTGCTGACCGGCTCAGCGTGGTGCCGACCTCCCCGACGCCACAGCCGTCGCCGGGCGACACCCGAGCCGCGCACGCGACTCCGCCGCGCGCGCAACCGACCGGCAGCGGCGGCACGGGGGCCGCTGCCGGGCCCGGCACCCACGGCCAGTCCGCCGCCGTCCCCGGCGCTGTCGTCGCGTCCGGCGGTGCGCCGAGCCAGAGCGGGCCCCGTCATTCCGCACCCGCGCCTATCCGTCGTACGACCGTTACCTACAGCGGCGGCTGCGACCCGACCGCAGACGTCGTCGGCTGGTGCGAGCTCTACACCGGCCCGACCGCGGCGCATCGCAAGCACCCGGTGGCGCTGTCGATCGAGTTGTGCCGGCCGTCGGTGGCCGGCGACGGCACCGTGACGTTCGACGACTCCCGGGAAATCGATCTCGAGCTCACCGACGGGGACGGAACCACTCAGTGGGTCGCCGGCCAGGGCGAGCGCAACCGGCAGGCGCAGCACAGCGTCCTCGTTCGCGCCGGCACCTGCCTGCGCTGGTTCTCGGTGTGGGACACCGTCGCGCGCGACGGCTTCTATGCCCCGCCCGGCGACTACGACATCAGCTACGGCCTGGACAGCTCCGACGTCAGCGAAGGCACCTCCGGAACGACGCTGCGGCTCGTCGACTGAACCAACGGTGCGCCGGGCGCGTGTCTGACGTATGCCCGGAATCCGTCATGTCCTGACATTCACCGTCGCGGCGACTGTCATCGCCCTGGGCCTTCCGACCAGCGCGGCCACGAAACACCACGCGCCGCCTCCGGTGACCCTGCAGGCCGACGACTTCCGGTTCTGCGCCGCCTCGGCCAGCGCCTGCCTACCCGAGCGGGATGACAACAACGTCACCACCGTGCCGGTGGGCACCCGCGTCACCTGGGTCTACACCGACCGCGCCTGCGACGTCGTCGCGCCGTGTCCGGGTCACAACGTGGTGTTCGCCAAGGGCTTCGGTTCCAAGCGGCTGGTGAAGACCGAAGGCGCCCTGATCTACCGCACGACGTTCACCCGGGCCGGTCGCTACTCCTACTTCTGCACCTTCCACCAGTCGTTCGGCATGACCGGCACGATCGTCGTCACCCGCCACTAGAGAGGATGGGCCCGTGAGCCGAGCGCTTGCGGTGCCCTGGGACGACAGTCTGATCGGCTACGACTTCGGAGAGGGGCATCCGCTCCACCCCGTGCGGGTCGAGCTGACGATTGCCCTGGCGCGCGGCTTCGGCCTGCTCGACCGGCCCAACGTGTCGACGCTGCCGGTGACACCGGCCGACGACACGCTGCTGACGCTGGTGCACACCGCCGACTATTTGGATGCCGTACGACGTAGCGGCGAGACCCTGCGAGCCGACATCGCGCACGGTCTCGGCACCGCCGATGACCCGGTCTTCCCGCACATGCACGAGGCCTCGGCGCTTGTCGCCGGCGCGACCCTCGAAGCGGCCCGTTGGGTGCTCGAGGCCAAGGGCGACCACGCGGTCAACGTCGCCGGCGGGCTGCACCACGCGATGGCCGGCAACGCGTCCGGCTTCTGCATCTACAACGACCCCGCCATCGCCATCGCCTGGCTGCTCGAGCAAGGCGTCGGCAAGGTCGCCTACGTCGACATCGACGTCCACCACGGCGACGGCGTGCAGGCCGCGTTCTGGGACGACCCACGCGTGCTGACCATCTCCCTGCACGAGTCCGGCCGCACGCTGTTCCCCGGCACCGGGTTCCCGGACGAGATCGGCGGAGCGGGGGCCGAAGGCTGCGCGGTCAATATCGCGCTTCCGGCCGGCACCGGCGACGCCGGTTGGCTGCGCGCGTTCGACGCCGTGGTCCCACCGCTGGTGCGTGCGTTCGCCCCCGACATCCTCGTCTCGCAGCACGGCTGCGACTCGCACGCGCTGGACCCACTCGCCAACCTGCTCGTCACCGTCGACGGCCAACGCGTCGCCCACGCTGCCCTGCACGCACTCGCGCACGAGGTCTGCGAGGGGCGGTGGTTGGCAACGGGGGGCGGCGGCTACGAACTGGTGCGGGTCGTGCCGCGCTCATGGACGCACCTGCTGGCCGAGGCGGCCGGCGCTCCGATCGATCCGGCCGACGAGACCCCCACTGAGTGGCGGGAGCTAGCCCTGAGCCGCACACAGACACACGCGCCACTGCGGATGACCGACGGCCGCGACCCGGCCTTCACGCCGTACGACGGAAGCGCGACCACCGAGCGCGTGGACGATGCGATCCGGGCGACGCGCTCCGCGGCCTTCCCGCACCACGGGTTGCAGCCATGAGCGCCGTCAGCCGCGACGAGTTGCGCCGCCACCTGATCGAGTGGCGGATCGCCGGCGACGTCGCGACACCGCGGGCGAGCAACGTCGCCAACATCACCAAGATGCTGAACCGGCAGTGGGACTACTGGTTCGGCCTCGACTTCGACCGCGAGTGGAACCCCGGCGAGGTGCTCAAGGTGCTCGCCGATCGGGTCGGCCTCGACCCGGATCCGCTCCGCACGACCGGAGCGGACCGGATCGACCCGGAGCGCACGCTCGACGCGCTCGACGCGATGGCGGCGCTGGTGCGGCAAGCGGCTCGTGAGCGCTGGCGCGTGTTCGTGGCCACCGGGCACCCGACCGGCGTGCTCGCGTTGCATCTGGCCGTCGCGGCGGCACTGCGCGCGGCCGGCTGTGCCGTGCCGACGCCAGGCCAGGGTCGCTACGTGTCGGCCTCCCACCTGCCGGCGGGTGCGCGCGTCATCTATCTCGGCAGTGTCGCGATGCTGACCAACGGCGCGGATCTGCTGCACACCCACGCCGCCGAGCCGATGCAGCAGCTGCTCGGCGACGGGCTTTCTGCCGACCTCGTGATCGCCGACCACGGCTGGGCCGGCGCCGCCGCGCAGGCAGGGATCAGGACCATTGGCCTGGCCGACACGAACGACCCGGCGCTGTTCGTCGGCGCGGAAGAGGGCAAGGTGGCGGTGGCCGTGCCCCTGGACGACAACGTGCCGCCGGCCGCCTACCAGCCCCTGGCCGACTACGTAGTGGGCGACCTTCGCCCCACTTGACCAGGCTTGCCCCGTTCGGCCTAGTCGAATTAGCCCCACCCGCCTCGTGACTCGCATCAGTCACAGGACTACGCTCGGTAGCAGTACACGCGTTGGTGCGCGCCGGTGGGGAAGCCGGCGCCGGCGCGTGAGAAGGCGGGTGTCGCATGCCTGCATCCAGCGCCGACCAGCCGGGCGCTTTCACCGAGCTGCGGTTCTTGACCGTGGCCGAGGTCGCGTCGTTGATGCGGGTCTCGAAGATGACGGTCTACCGACTCGTGCATGGCGGCACCCTGCCCGCGGTACGGGTGGGGCGCTCGTTCCGTGTGCCCGAGCAGGCCGTCCACGACTACCTCGCATCGTCGATGTTCGAAGCCGGATAGCCTTGGGGCTTCTGACTTCCTAAGGGGCGAGGCGTGGGTTCGGTCATCAAGAAGCGCCGCAAGCGTATGGCGAAGAAGAAGCACCGCAAGCTGCTCAAGAAGACACGCGTCCAGCGCCGCAACAAGAAGTAGGCGGGGGTGGGTGCAGGGATGGCGCCCGCAGGCGGCTACGACTGGCTGACCTTCCTCTCCGACTATGGCCTGGAAGACGTCTTCGTCGGCGTCTGCAAAGGCGTGATCGCCCGGATGGCGCCACACGTGCGGATCCTCGACGTGTGCCACCTGATCGCGCCCCAGGACGTCGAGCAGGCCGCCACCCAGCTGGCCGGCGCGATGCCGTTCCTGCCTGTCGGCGTCCACCTCGCGATGGTCGACCCGCAGGCCGCCAGGCCTGTGCGCGGTGTCGTCGTACGCACCGGTGACGGCTCCGTGCTGGTCGGGCCGGACAACGGCGTGCTGTCGCTCGCCTGGCGCGCGCGTGGCGGCGTGACCGACATCGTCGAGATCGCCAACCGCGACCTGTGGCTGGACAACGTGCACGCGACCTTCCGCGGCCGCGATGTCTTCGCCCCAGTGGCCGGGCATCTGGCCGCCGGCACCGACCTCGCCGAGGTCGGCCCCACCGTCGCGCTCGACAGCGTCGTGCAGCTCGACGCGCGCGATCCTGTCGTCGACGACGACCACGTGCACGCCGAGATCCGGGCTGTCGACCACTTCGGCAACGTCTCGCTCAACATCGCCCGCGCCGACCTCGAGGCGGCGGGCATCGCCCTCGGCGACACGGTGGAGCTGCGCTGCAACGGGCGCAGCATCACGGTCCCCTTCACGCACACCTTCGGTGAGGTGCCCGCCGGGCGCCTGACGTTGTGCGAAGACTCCTTCCGGGCCGTTCAGCTCGCCGTCAACGCGGGCCGGGCCAGCCAGGAGCTGCGGGTCAACCGCGGCGACCCGATCGTCATCGCGAGGGTGCCGCAGCAGCCGCCGGGCGGCCGTCCGGCGGTGACGACCTGATGGCCGCCGGCAACAGCCGGGTGGTCCTGATCACCGGCGTCTCCCGCTACCTGGGCGGCAAACTGGCCTCACTCCTCGCGGCCGACCCGACCATCGACCGCATCATCGGCGTCGACGTGGTGCCGCCGCGCCAGGACGTCGGCCGCACCGAGTTCGTCCGCGCCGACATCCGCAACCCGATCATCGCCAAGGTCATCGCCTCGGCACAGGTCGACACCGTGGTGCACATGAGCGTCATCGCAACGCCGTTCGGCGCCGGCGGACGTACGGCGATGAAAGAGATCAACGTCATCGGCACGATGCAGCTGCTGGCCGCCTGCCAGAAGGCGCCGTCGCTGCGCAAGCTGGTCGTCAAGTCGACGACCGCGGTCTACGGCTCCTCGTCGCGTGACCCCGCGTTCTTCGGCGAGGGGATGGAGCCGAAGGCGCAGTTCCGGTCCGGCTACGGCAAGGACTCGATCGAGGTCGAGGGCTACGTCCGCGGGCTCGGCAGGCGCCGCCCCGACGTCGACATCACGCTGCTGCGCTTCGCGAACTTCATCGGTCCGCGCATCGACACTCCGTTGACGCGCTACTTCTCGCTTCCCGTCGTACCAGCGGTCTTCGGGTTCGACCCGCGGATCCAGTTCGTCCACGAGGACGACGGCATCGAGGTGCTCTGCCGTTCGGTGACCGAGCACCACCGCGGCACGTTCAACGTCGCCGGCGACGGTGTGTTGTTGCTGTCGCAGGCGATCCGACGCGCCGGTCGCGTGTCCGTCCCGGTGCCGTCGCCGGCGGTCTCGGCGGTCGGGTCCGTGTTCCGGCGCGCCGGACTGGTCGACTTCTCGCCCGAGCAGGTGCAGTTCCTCGAGTTCGGCCGCGGTGTCGACACGAGGCGGCTGCGCGAGGACTTCGGCTACGAGCCTCGCTATCGCACCCCCGATGCGTTCGACGACTTCGTCGCCGGGCGCGGGCTGACTCGCTACGTCGACCCGGAGCGGCTGGCGAAGGCGGAGCACATGGTGCTGTCCGGCGTCGAGCGCAGGAGGGTGCATGCCTGAGGCCCGGGTCATCCCGCTCGACGGAGGCTCCCCGGCGCGGTCGCGTCGGGCCGAGCGCTGCGGCGACATCGGTCCGGACGGCAAGCGCTGCCGGCGCAACGTCGTCGCCGAAGGGCATTGCGACGTGCACCTCGCAGAGCTGCAGGAGGCACAGGCGCAGGCGGTCGTGCCGGACTGGGAGCAGAAGCTGGCCGGCACGCTGGCGTTCCTCCGCCGCCGGGTGACGGGCGACTACCCGATCGACGACTACGGGTTCGACGCCGACCTCACCGAAAACGTCCTGCTCGCCTTGCTGCGCCCAATTTACGAGAAGTACTTCCGGATCGAGGTGCGCGGGCTCGACAACATTCCGATGGAGGGTGGCGCGCTCGTCGTCGCCAACCACTCGGGCACCATTCCGATCGATGCGCTGATGACGCAGGTGGCCATCTACGACCACCATCCGGCAAAGCGGCACCTGCGGATGCTCGCCGCCGATCTGGTCTTTCGCACTCCGATCATCGCGCCCCTCGGTCGCAAGTCGGGCTCGACGCTCGCCTGCAACGAGGACGCCGAACGGCTGCTCACCTCCGGGGAGCTGGCCGGCGTGTGGCCGGAGGGCTTCAAGGGCGTCGGCAAGCCGTTCGCCGAGCGCTACAAGCTGCAGCGGTTCGGTCGCGGTGGCTTCGTCTCCGCCGCGCTGCGCGCGGGGGTGCCGATCATCCCGTGCGCGATCGTCGGTGCCGAGGAGATCTACCCGATCATCGGCAACGTCAAGGTGCTCGCCCGGCTGCTCGGCTTGCCCTACCTACCCGTGACGCCGACGTTTCCGTGGCTCGGGCCGCTCGGGCTTGTCCCGCTGCCGTCGAAGTGGATCATCGAGTTCGGCGAGCCGATCGCGACCGACGAGATCGGGCCCGCTGCGGCCGACGACCCGATGCTCGTGTTCAACCTCACCGATCAGGTCCGCGAGGTCATCCAGCAGACGCTCTACAAGCTCCTGCTCCAGCGCCGCAGCGTGTTCTTCTAGAACCAGTCAGCGTCGGAGGGTCGCTCGGTCGCGCGCTTGCGCTACCGCCTCACCCCAACGGAACTCGACCCCGTAGCGACGTCGCAGGGCAAGGCCGACGGCGACGCCGCCGGCCACGGCACCGGCGCCGGCCGCGGCCGGGATGCCGATCCGCGCCGCCTTGCGGCCGGTGCGGAAGTCACGGATCTCCCACTCGCGCTCGCGGGCGATGCGGCGCAGTTCCGCATCAGGGTTGACCGCAACGGCGTTGCCGACGAGCGACAGCATCGGCACGTCGTTGGCCGAGTCCGAGTAGGCCGCGCACCGGGTCAGGTCGAGCCCTTCGCGGTCGGCCAGCGCCCGGATGGCCTCCGCCTTCGCCGGCCCGTGCAGCGGCTCGCCCACGAGCCGGCCGGTGTAGACGCCGTCAACGCTCTCCGCGACGGTGCCGAGCGCCCCGGTCAACTGCAATCTCCGGGCGATGATCGAGGCCAGCTCCGCCGGTGCGGCGGTGACGAGCCAGACCCGCTGGCCCGCGTCCAGATGCAGCTGCGCAAGGGCGCGCGTGCCCGACCAGATCCGGTCGGCCATCAGCTCGTCGTAGATCTCCTCGCCGAGCGCGACCACCTCGTCGACGGCGTGGCCCGCGACGAAGGCCAGCGCCGCCTCCTTGGCCTCTTCCATGTGCGCCGGGTCTTCGACGCCCTTGATCCGGAAGGCGACCTGCTTCCAGGCGAACTGCGCAAGGTCGCGCCAGGTGAAGAAGTCGCGCGCCGCCAGGCCGCGAGCGAAGTGGTAGATCGACGCGCCCTGCATCATCGTGTTGTCGACGTCGAAAAAAGCCGCCGCGGAAGGATCGGGCGGCACGACGAGGCTCGCCTCGACCTCGGCGACCGCCGCGGAGGCCGCGCCGGCGAGCGCCGCTCGCGTGCCGTCGTGCTTGCGCCTGGCCATCATGTCGGAGGGTAGTGAAAACGCCCCCCGGCCCGAAGGCCGAGGGGCGTTGACACTAGCGAATTCGTCAGACGGTCAGCCGGCGCCGGATGTAGGCGGCACCGAGCAGCAGCGCCAGGCCACCACCCGCGATGAGCGGCAGGTTCGCCCCGGTGTGCGGGAGCTTGCCCTGCTGCGGGTTCGGCAGGCTGACGTGGTGCGGGGCCTGCGCGGCCGAGACCGACGCCGTGGTGCCGTGGCCGAGGCCGACGACGGCGATCGCGTTCTTGGCGTCGAGCGGGTTGCTCACGACGACGTCGTACTCCGGGCCGGTCGCAGACGCGTACTTGCCGTTCACGGTGTCGACCTTGCCGAGGTGACCCGGCACGTAGTTGAGGTGGACGCCGAGGGTGCCCAGCACGGTGTTGAGCACCGACTGGAGCGTGGCGAGCGCGCTGTTGACCTGGTCGCTGACCGACGAGGGCAGACCGGCGACGTTGGACAGCGACAGACCGTTCTCGTCGAGCGCGGCGGACAGCACGGGGGTGCCAACCGCGACGATCGGCTTGTGACCGCTGAAGCTGGCCGTCGCCCCGCCCGCCTTGCCGCTGGCGAGCGCGGTGGCGCTGCTCTCGAAGCCCTTCACCGTGACCAGGCCGTTGAGCAGGTTGAGGTTCGTCAGCAGGCTGTCGGCCGTCGCCTGTGCGGCGTCACCAGCCGGCGCGATGTTCTGCGTCGCGTTGAGCGTCTGCAGCGAGAGCACCGGGGTGTTGCCGGTGTTGAGCACGTTGTTGAGGACCGTGTTGACGTCGGACTGCACCGTCTGCACGGCCTGCTGCACCTGGTCGACGACCTGGGAGCCGGTCTGGCCGGCGACCTGCTGTGCGGCGCTGCCGACCTGGTTGACCACCGTGTTGAGCGTGCTCTGGACGGTGTTCTGGATCTGGCTGACGTTGTTCTGCAGCGTCTGCAGGGCGGTCGTGGTCGCGCCGTTGGTCTTGGCGCCGAGCAGGGCGCCGAGGTTCAGGACCTGCCCGTCGAGGAGCTCAGCAGTCGACTTGTTGGACAACTGGGCGACGGCGGCACGCAGCGGGCCGACGTTGAGGCCGAGCAGACCGTCGGTGCTGGCGCCATCGATCGACAGGCCGTTTGACGTGGCCGAGCGGACGCCGTCGAGCGTCGCCGTGATCGTCTTGGACAGGTGCAGGCTGTCGGTGAGGTTGCCGCTCGCGAGCATCGACGTCGCCGTCGAAGCCGTCCGGGATCCAGTGGCGAGCGTGTTGTGCACCGCGCTGCCCGTGACGCCGATCAGATTGACGGCGAGGTGCTGCGGGATGGTGCCCAGCGGGGTCGCGGGCAGCGCGACCGGCAGGTTGAGGGCGACGCTCAGCACGTTTGCGGAGGTCACACCCTGGTAGTAGGCGGGGGCCGTGTTGGTGGCTGCCCCTGCCGGCGTTGTTGCAGCCAGCGTCAGACCGCTGGCCATGGCGAGCGCGAACACAGCGGTGCCGCGGCGCCGTACGGATGGTGCCATTGCCCCCTACCTCCACAAAGACGGGCGAATCTGGGCGAACCTTACCGTAGGTACTCGAGAAATAACAGAGTGTTCCCGAAGATTCCTAGGAGGTTCGGACTAGTCAACGACCGGGTGAGGCTTCGGTTACGCGACTAGCCGGGCAGATTGCCCGAATGACCCGTTCGGGTCAGCGGCGGATCAGTGACCGCCGAGAAGGCCCGTGACGTCCGGAAGAGTGGGCAGCTCGGTGGGGAGCTGCGTCGGCAGCAGCGACGGCTCCGACGGCAACGGGGGGATGGTCAGCGTCGGCGCCTGCACGGTGGGCAATGTCGGCCCTGGTTGCTTCGACGGCTCCGCGGACTTCTTCGGCGAACCGGTGGCCGAGCCGGCACCGCCGGTGCCGGGGTTCACGGTCGGCTGGTGGGCCGGCGTCGTGCTGCTCGGACCGGGCGCAGGGACGCTCGGGGCGGTTGGAGCGGGGGTGGACTTGGCCGAGCCGCTGTACGTCACCGTGTAGGTCGCGACGACCTGCAGCAGCGACAACGAGCCGGTGGCGGCGGGACGCGCCGGCGGCGGCAGAGCGGGCAGGAGCTCGCGCAGGCTGGCGTACTGGTCGCGGCTGAACTGGTTGAGCGCCTCGAGCGGCTCGCGCGACCCGGTCGAGCGGAACACCGCGAACAAGTCGTTGGCGCCGCTGCGCGTCTCGACGTCCATCTGGTGCAGGGTCTGCTGGATCAGCGTGGCGTGAGCCGTCTGCGGAGCTGCCCCGGCTGCGGCGTTGAGGCCGGCGATCGGCCCGATCGAGGAGGACGTGCCGGCCAGCGCACGCACCTCGGCCAGCCGCGTGCGGGCGAACTCCAGGTGCCGCTTGCCCCGGGCTTCCGTTCCGACCGTCGCGGCAAGCTGTGCCGCCTCCGCCGCGCGCTTCACGCCGTACAGAGGTTGACCGGGCAGCGAGCGACTCGAGCCGACCCCGACACCGGCGACGCCGGTGACGACCGCCGCGCCGGCGGCCAGGGCGGTGAGCCGGCGTTGCACCTTCCAGGTCGAGCCGGCCTGGCGCACGCGCGACACGGGCGATTCGACGCCGACGCCCTGGACGGTTGCAACGGCGACGACGCGCTGACGCAGGGCCGCGCGGAACTCGGGCCGTGGCCCGGGGATCGTCGGCAGCTCCTGGATCGCGTCGGCAACGGCGAGCAGCGGCCCGGTCACCGGGTCGTCGTCACGCGCGGGCGACTCGAGCAGGCGCTGGAACTCCTCGGCGCGGCGGCTGCTGGTGAGATTCATCGGCCGCACCTCCTGCTTGCTCCTGTGGCCGTCACAAGGCCCAACGACTGACCCCGGCCACGGGTGACGGGCCATTTCTCCGAATAGTCCGAATGAACTACGAGGTGGATAGGCATCGACATCAGCCCAGCAGGTCTTGGGGAAGCAGGCGGGACAGGGCCTTGACGGCGCGGTACTGCAGCGCCTTCACCGCCCCTTCGTTCTTTCCCATGACCGCAGCCGTTTCGGCGACCGACAGGCCTTGCAGGAAGCGCAATGAGATGCACTCCTGCTGCTCGGCCCCGAGGGCCTTGACCGCCTCGATGAGCGCAGCGTTGGTGATGCCCGCGAGCACCTCGTCCTCGGGACCCTCCTCGCGCCGGTCGGCGCCCGCCTCGACGAGGTCTGAGGTGGCGACCTCGAGCCGGTAGCGGCCGGACTTGAAGTGGTCCGCGATCAGGTTCCGCGCGATCGTCACCAGCCAGGCGCCGAAATCACGGCCTTGCCAGGTGTACGACGTGATCCGGCGCAGCGCACGCATGAACGTCTCGCTGGTCAGGTCTTCGGCCAGCGCGACGTTGCCGACGCGGTAGTAGATGTAGCGGTAGACGACATCGACGTAGCGGTCGTAGAGCTCACCGAACGCGTCGGCGTCGCCGCCCTGCGCTCGCTGGACGACCTCCATGACCGCGGCCAGCTCGCCGGTCGGCTCGGACGGACGGGCCGGACTGGGAATCGACGGCGCCGCTCCCGAGCCGGTGGTCGAATCCGTGACCGCGCGCGCCATCGACTTGAATGCCACCGACTCGAAGGCGCAGCCGGTGAACGGATCTCGTTGCACCGCGACAGCCAGGCGCAGCGCGGCGAGACCCTGGGAGTCAGCCAGGAGTCGCTCCCCGAGCCGGCCGTGGTGGGCCGTCCGGCACGTCGTCATCAACACTCCTATCGGCAGCCACATGACAATGGCTGAACGGCGCACTAGCGGTGCTCCGGAAGCGGGCCCTCTCATGACACAACGGGCAAACCGGCGCCCACCATGGCGAATAAGGACTATTTGTGGGCTAGTCCCTCGGTCGAGCCACTCGTCTAGTCGTGGTCGCCTAAGCCGATGACGTTACCCTGCGGAAGATGACGGCACCTGCGCAGGCGCCGCACGCCGTTGTGAAGGCGGTGGCCGAGCGTCGATCTCGTTCGGCGCGGCTGCGCCGCCGGCGGCGGCAGGCGGTGCTGTGGCTCGTGCTCGCGGTTCTCGCCGGTTCCATCACCTTCGCCGCGGGGTTGTTGGCCGCGCCGGTGGACTACTCGTTCCAGCCGCAGGCACCGCAGGCTGTCCTGCTGCTCGACAGCCACGGCCGGCCGTTTGCCACGATCCGCTCCCCGCAGAACGAGGAGCCGGTGTCGACCAGCCAGATCCCTCAGGTCGTGAAGGACGCGTTCGTCGCGGCCGAGGACGAGCGCTTCTTCGCGCACAAGGGGGTCGACCCGCTGGCCGCCGTGCGCGCGCTGTGGCGGGACGTGAGCGGAGCCAAGCTCCAGGGCGGGTCGACGATCACCCAGCAATACGTGAAGAACGTCTACACCGGCGACCAGCGAACTGCTCTGCGCAAGCTGCGAGAGGCGAGCCTCGCGGTGCGGTTGGAGCAGCACCTGTCCAAGGAAGAGATCCTCACCCGCTACCTGAACACGCTCTACCTCGGCAACGGCACCGCAGGTGTGCAGGCCGCGAGCCGCTTCTACTTCGGTGTGCCGGTGACGCAGCTGGACTGCCGGGCGCCCGGCGTCGGCTGCCACGACCAGTCGCTCGCGCTGTCGCGGGCCGCGACGCTCGCGGGCATCGGGCCCGCGCCGTCGGTCTGGAACCCGGTGCACGCGCCGAAACTGGCGCGTGCACGCGAGCTCTACGTCCTCAACCGGATGATCGCCAACCACCTGATCACTCCGCAGCAGGCGTCGGACGCGTACGCCGGTGGCCTGCCGACAATCGTCGCGCAGTCCGAGCCGGACGCGCCGACCATCGCACCGGAGTTCCGGGACCTGGTCGAAGAGCGGCTGCAGCAGGTCTTCGCGACGAACTACGACAGTGAGATGTTCGACAGCGGAGGCGTCAAAGTGACGACGACGTTGGACCTCGATCTGCAGAAGGCCGTGACGCAGGCCTTGCACCAGGTGCTGCCGAGCGCACACGACCCGGAAGCTGCCGTCGCCGCAGTGGACCCCCGCACCGGTGACATCCGTGCCGTCGCGGAGAAGAAGGACGGCGGCTATCGCAAGCTCACCTTCGACCTGGCCACGGACGCGTCGCGAAGTTCGGGGTCGACCATCAAGCCGTTCACTCTTGCCGAGGCGCTGATCCGCGGGCACTCACTGGACGAGCCGGCCTACGCCCCCGAATGCCTGAACGTCGGTGTCGGCTATCACGTCTGCAACGCCGAGAAGGGCTCGTCGTACCAAACGTTGCGAACCGCGTTGGTTCAGTCGATCAACACGGTCTACGCGCCGCTCGGTGTCAAGGTCGGCTTGCAACGCGTAGTCAACCTGGCCAACGCGGCCGGCATGAAAATCAAGGACATCAACTGTTACGCCCAAGGCAACCCGTGTCCGTCCTTCAGCCTCGGCATGCCGACCAACACCCTTGCCGAGGCGGTTGGCTACAGCACCCTCGTCAACCATGGTGTCCATCACGCCGCAAACAGCGTGCTGGACGTGAAGAGCGGTGACGACGGCGACATCTTCGACAACACCGCACCGCGGCTCGGCGAGCGCGTGATGCCGCGCAAGGTGGCGGACGAGGTCGCGTCGGTGATGCGCGACGTGGTCACGTCGGGCACCGGCACCGCGGCACAGCAGCCATTCCCAGTGGCGGGTAAGACCGGCACGACCGACGACTTCACCAACGCCTGGTTTACCGGCTGCTCGTCGACGCTCTGCATCTCGGTCTGGATGGGCTACAACAAGCAGTACCTCGACCGCGGCAAGGTGCCGCACTCGATGAAGGGCGTCGAGGGCACGTCCGAGGTGTTCGGCGGCACACTTCCTGCTCAGATCTTCGCGAAGATCTTCAGCAACTACCGGGCCTTGCAGAAGCCGACGCCGAAGGCCTCGCCCTCACCCACGCCGACGCAGGTGCACTACTCCTACCGTCCGCAGCCGTCACACTCGCCGACGCCGCATCGATCGTCCTCGCCCCACCCGTCGCGGTCACCGTCCGCACCTGTCTCCTCGCCGACCGCGCAGCCGTCGACGACACCGACACTCCTACCGACCTCCCCGCCCTAAGGCCGCGGCGACGCTCAGCTTGCTGACGTCAGTGTCGTGACGTTGTCGACGTAGTCGAAGGCGGCTGCTACCGGGTCGGTCGTCGTGGTCTGCGCCGCCGCGGTGCGCAGCGCCGTCAGCCGCGCCAGCAGCGTGGCCTGCGGCGAGGGCGCCGGTGCCGGCCGCTTCACATGCGGCGTCGGCCGCTTCGTGGCCGGGCGCGACGTCGTCGTTGCCCGGCGGGGCGCGCTCGTGACCGTGTGCCGCGGTTGGGAAACGGTGCGGGCAACGGTGTGCCGCGTCGTCGTCGTGGTGCTGGTCGAGGAGGTGGAGTGCATCGGCTGGCGGAAGTCCTCGGTGACCCAGATGGTGCCGTTGCTGTCGACGCTGACGCCCACGCCGACCTGGGTGAAGTCGTGGTCGAGGATGTTGGCCCGGTGCTCTGGGCTGTTCATGAACGCGGTGTGGATGTCGTCGACGGTCGGACCCTCACCGACGTTCTCACCGACGGCCTGCCAGTTCTGTACGTCGGTCGTGAGGTTGGGGTTGTGGTAAAGCTGCTGCCTCGACGCCATCTCGCGGGAGTGCGAGCGCGCGACTGACGTCAGGTCAGAGTAGACGGCATAAGGCCGCAGGCCGCTCGCTTCGCGAGCCGCGTTCATATCGGCGATGAACTGCGACTCCATCGACCCGGTGTCCGCATGTGCCGCGACCGGTGCGATGGCCATGCCGGCCAAGGTGCAGGCGGCGGCAACGAGTCCCGTGGTGAACAGGCGCGCAACAGCACGGCGGGTGTCCCGCAGTGACACGACAGCAACCTCCGGCGTCAGGCCGGTACGGTCGCCGCGACGGGTTGCTGGTCACGGACGCTCGTGGGCGGGCGGCCTTCGACCTTCGGCGGGCCGGCTGACTGCTTGCGCAGTCCCGTGCCTTTGCGGCCCGTGCTCGCGCACGGTGTGCCTTTGTCGGGTCGGCGGTCGTGCCGGCGTGCGTTGGTCTTGCATTACGGGTTTCGTCGGGGTCCGATGCCGGCCTAATCGCCCAGCCGGGTGATGTCTGGCTACCCCACTGGGGTGCTTGCAAATGTGAAACACTCGCGCCGATGACGGCTGATGTGCGCAATCTCGCCCAACTCGTGCGGCGCGCCGCCGCGGCGCACGCAGACAAGACCGCGCTCATCGAGGGCGACCGCAGCCTGACCTGGTCCGAGTTCGATCGGCGCGTCGACGAAGTCGCCGCTGTGCTGAGGGCGCGCGGCCTGCAGCGCGGTGACCGGGTCGGCCTGCTGCTGCCCAACGGCCTCGACTTCGCGGCCGGCTACTTCGGGATTCTGCGCGCCGACCTGGTCGCATTGCCGCTCAACACCGGCTTCACCGCCGCCGAGCTCGCCCATCAGCTCGGCGACTCCGGCGCCGGGCTCGTGATCACCGACGCCGAGCGGGCTGACCGGCTCGGGGAGGTTGCCAGCCTCGACGTCGGGTCGCCGGAGTGGACGTCACCGATCGCCGCGACGCCGATAGAGCCGGAGTCGGGCGGTGAAGACCTTGCCGCGCTGCTCTACACGTCCGGCACTACGGGCCGGCCCAAGGGCGCGATGCTCACCCACCGCGCACTGCTCGCGAATCTCCGTCAGCTCGACGAGATCCGCCCGCCCGTCGTCGCTGCCGACGACGTGGTGCTGCTGGTGCTGCCGTTGTTCCACGTCTACGGGCTCAACTCCGGCCTCGGCATGACGGCGTACGCCGGGGCGACCGGTCTGCTGGTCGAACGCTTCGACCCGGTCGAGACGCTGGCACTCGTCAAGAGCGCGCATGTGAGCAACATCGTCGGCGCCCCGCCCATGTATGTCGCGTGGTCGATGCTTCCGTCCGTCGGCGAGGCGCTGGAGTCGCTGCGTCTCGCCGTCTCGGGCGCAGCCCCGCTACCGACGGCGGTGCTCACCGCAATGCTCGACGGCACCGGCCATCACGTGTTCGAGGGCTACGGCCTGACCGAGACGGCTCCGGTGCTGACGACAACGTTGTGCAGCGAGGCAGCCAAGCCCGGCTCGGTCGGGCGGCCGATCCCGGGCGTCGAGCTCAAGCTCGTCGACGATGACGGTGACGATGCGGACGACGGCGACCCGGGCGAGATCGTCGTGCGCGGTGCCAACCTGTTCTCCGGCTACTGGCCGGACGGCGCCGACGGGCCGGACACCGACGGCTGGTTCCGCACTGGTGATGTCGCGTACGCCGACGTCGACGGCGACCTCTTCCTCGTCGACCGGGTGCGCGAGCTGATCCTCGTAAGTGGCTTCAACGTCTACCCGCGGGAGGTCGAGGCCGTCATCGCGGCCCATCCCGCAGTCGCCGAGGTCGCGGTCATCGGGATCCCGCACCCGTACACCGGCGAGACGGTCAAGGCGCTGATCGTGCCGCGGCCCGGTCAATCGCTGACCGCCGACGACGTGATCGAGTGGGCGGCGCGGCGGTTGGCCCGGTTCAAGTGCCCGACGTCGGTGGAGTTCGTCGATGAGCTGCCGCATTCGGTTGCCGGCAAGGTGGCCAAGGGGCAGCTGCGCGAGTCGGCATGACGGTCGCGCCGCGCGTCCTCGTCTACACCAAACCCGGTTGCCACTTGTGTGAGGACGCCTGTGCAGCGGTCGCCCGCATCACCGCCGAGGTCGGTGCGACATGGGCAGCGCTCGACATCTCTACCGACGACCAGCTGATGCGGCAGTGGGCGGAGTATGTCCCGGTCATCCTCGTCGACGACGAGGTGCACGACTGGTTCCGCGTGCGAGACGACCGGTTGCGCTCCGCGCTGGTCACCTGAGGAGCTGGGCTAGCCGCTGCTCTGCTCGGCCTGGGCCAGCCACTCCCGCTGGGTCTGAAGGGCTGACTCCGTCTCGGCGGCCAGCCGCTCGTCACCAGTCGATCGTGCGCGTTGCAGCCGCGACTCCAGCTTCTGCACTGACTCGCGCAACCGCACGACCAACGGGGACTCGCTCACCGTCACGCTACGGGCAGAGGCACCTGCGTCACGGACCTTGCGCTCGACGGCCGCCAGCCGGTCTTCGAGCACGCCCATGCTCTCCCGCGGGACCCTGCCGATCTTCTCCCATCGATCGTGGATCGACCGCAGGCGCTTGCGGGCGCCGTCGAGGTCGCTCCTGGGGTCGATCTGCTCGGCCTCCGCCAGGAGCGCCTCTTTGGCCTCGACATTGGTGCGGAACTCCGCATCGCGGGCGGACAGCGACTCGGCCCGCCGGGCGAAGAAGGTGTCCTGCGCGGCCTTGAACGAAGCCCACAGCTGCTCTTCCGCTTCGCGGGTCGCCCGGCCGGCGCGTTTCCACTCCGACATGAGGTCACGGAACCGGCGGGCGGTGGCAGCCCACTCGGTCGAGTCGACGAGCCGCTCGGCCTCAGCGACGAGACGGCCTTTCACCTCGGCGGCGGCGTCGCGGCTCTTCTCCAGCTCGGTGAAATGCGTCCGCCGCCGCCGGTCGAACTCGCGGCGCGCGGTCGAGAACGCCTCCCACAACTCGCTGTCGGTCTTGCGGTCGACGCCGCGGACCGCCTTCCACTGCTCGACCAGGGCGCGGAACCGGTCGCCCGTCGCGCGCCAGTCATCACTCGCGGACAGCCGTTGCGCCTCGGCGACCAGCACCCGCTTGGCGTCGGCCGCGGCGGCGGCGGCGGCCGCCCGCTCCTCGGCCCGGGCGGCGAGCCGCTGGCGGGTGGCTTCGTTGACGGCTTCGAGCCGGCGGTCGAGATCGCCGAGGTCGCCGAGTGCCTTCGCCTCCGGCAGGCCTTCGCGCAGCTTCTGCGCCGCGGCGGCCACCGCCTTCGGATCGGCGGTGGCGGCGCGTGCCTCCAGCACAGCGACCTCGGCGGCCAGGTCCTCGTAGCGGCGGGCGTAGTAAGCCAGGCCCTCCTCCGGCGTTCCGGCCTGCCAGGAGCCGATGGCGCGCTCGCCGTCCGCGGTGCGGACATAGACGGTGCCGTCCGCGTCGATCCGGCCCCACGCAGCGGCGGCGGCGGTTTCCGGCATAGCGGCATCCTAGGAGGCGGCCCTCGATCGCGCTGCGTGCCGGGTGAGGCTCGTTCACAAATGCACTACCGCTTTGTGCACCCGTTCACAAGCGGCCTACACTTCAGGCAATTCCGGCGCACGGCGATCCGGCGCCAGGAGAGAACTCCACTTGGGAGCTGACCCCTTGCCCACGACAACAGGGCCGACGACGACAGGGCCGACCACGCCAGAGCCCGCGGTCGCGTCCCGTCAGCGGGGCGGCATCCCGGAGGCGACGGTGGCCCGGTTGCCGGTCTACCTACGCGTGCTGACCGCCCTCGCGGAAACCGGTACGACGACCGTGTCCTCCGACGCACTGGCCGCAACGGCCGGGGTCGGGTCGGCGAAGCTGCGCAAGGACCTGTCCCACCTGGGCTCCTACGGAACCCGGGGTGTCGGCTACGACGTCGAGTACCTCGTCTACCAGATCTCCCGGGCGCTCGGCCTCACCCAGCACTACACGGTCGTCATCGTCGGGGTCGGCAACCTCGGCCACGCGCTGGCGAACTACGCGGGCTTCGCGACCCGCGGGTTCCGCATCGCCGCACTCGTCGATGCCGACCAGCGCCGCGTCGGTGAGCCTGTCAACGGCCTCGACGTGCATCACATCGACGAGCTCGAGACGCTGGTCAAGGAACACGAGGTGTCGATCGGCGTCATTGCCACTCCGGCAACGTCGGCGCAAGAGGTCTGCGACCGGCTTGTCGCCTGCGGCGTCACGAGCGTCCTCAACTTCGCGCCGATCGTGCTGTCCGTGCCCGAGTCGGTAGACGTGCGCAAGGTCGACCTCTCGATCGAGTTGCAGATCCTCGCTTTCCACGAGCAGCGCAAGGCGGCCGGTGCACTTGGCGCCGCTGTCCCGGACGAGGTCCGCACCGCGGCGGTCGCACCATGAGCGTTCTCACTGTGGGGCTGTCGCATCGCTCGGCACCGGTCGCGCTGCTGGAGCGCAGTGTGCTCGCCGACGATGGCGTCGAGAAACTGCTGGCGGACCTGCTCGACGCCGACCACGTGGACGAGGCGCTGGTGCTCTCCACCTGCAACCGCGTCGAGGTCTACGCCGAGGTGCGCAAGTTCCACGGCGGTGTGCAGGAAGTGACGGAGCGGCTCGCCGCGCGCACCGGTGTCGGCATCGACGAGCTCACCGAGCACCTGTACGTGCACTACGAGGACCGTGCGGTGCAGCACATGTTCTCGGTGGCGTCCGGTCTCGACTCGATGGTCGTCGGCGAGCAGCAGATCCTCGGCCAGTTGCGGACCGCGCTGCAGGTCGCACGCGAACAGGAAGCGGTCGCGCGCACCGTGAGCAAGCTCGCCGAACACGCGTTGCGTGTGGGCAAGCGCGTCCACACCGAGACGGGCATCGATGCGGCCGGCCGTTCGCTCGTATCGGTCGGCCTGGACCTCGCGGCGCAGAACCTCGGGCCGCTCGACGGCGTGTCCGCGGTGCTGGTCGGTGCGGGCGCGATGAGCAGCCTCGCCGGCAAGACGCTGCGTCGCCGCGGCGCGACGCGCATCACGGTCGTCAACCGCAGCCAACAGCGCGGGCAGCGCCTGGCCGCCGAGCTCGGCGGCGAGGCCATCCCGGTCAGCGCCGTCGAGTCGGCCATCCGCGACGCCGATCTGCTCATCGCCTGCACCGGCGCGGTCGGCATCGTCGTGAGTGCCGATGTGCTGAGCGCGGCGATGACGGGTCGCGGTGAGCGTCAACTGTTTGTGCTCGACCTGGCTCTTCCCCGCGACGTCGACCCCGAGGCGAGAACGGTCCCCGGCGTCACCGTCGTCGATCTCGAAGCGTTGCGTGCCGTGCTGCACGAAGCCGAGCTGGCGCGGGACGTCGAGGCGGCGCGCCGCATCGTCACGGAGGAGGTCGGGCACTACCTCGCCCGGCAACGCTCCGAGCAGGTTGCGCCGACCGTCGTTGCGTTGCGCGCACGGGCGCAACAGGTCGTCGACGCCGAGCTGGCCCGGCTGCGCACGCGACTCGGCTCGGTTGACGGACGCGACTGGCGTGAGGTCGAAGCCGCAGTCGCGCGAGTAGTCGACAAGCTGCTGCACGCGCCGACGGTGCGCATCAAGGAGCTTGCCGGAGCGTCACCTGGGGACTCCTACGCCGACGTCGTGCGCGAGCTGTTCGCACTGGACCCGGCCGCGACCGACGCGGTCACCCGTGCCGACGTCGCGGTCGAGGACGAGGAGCCGTCATGACACTGCGACTCGGCACGCGCCGCTCGGCGCTTGCGCTGGCGCAGTCCGGGGCGGTCGCGGCCGCGCTGCGGCGCGGTGGGCACGCCGTCGACCTCGTCGAGATCGTGACCGAGGGCGACCGCTCGGCCACGGCGATCCAGAACCTGGGCGGCACCGGCGTCTTCGTGACCGAACTACGCCGGCAGCTGCTCGACCATGAGGTGGACCTCGCGGTCCACTCGCTGAAGGACCTGCCGACCCAGCCGGCGGACGGTCTTGCACTGGCCGCGATCCCGACTCGCGAAGACCCTCGCGACGCCCTGGTCGCCGCGGACGGGCAGCTGCTCGCTGACCTCCTACCCGGGGCCCGCATCGGCACCGGATCGCCGCGCCGCTCCGCGCAGCTGCGAGCGCTCGGGCTCGACCTCGATGTCGTCGCGATCCGCGGCAACGTCGACACCCGGCTGCGCAAGGTCAGTGACGGCGACCTCGACGGTGTCGTCGTCGCCGCGGCCGGTCTGGCAAGGCTGGGGCGGCTGTCCGAGGCGACCGAGATCCTCGACCCGTTCCAGGTGCTGCCGGCGCCCGGCCAGGGGGCCCTCGCGATCGAGTGCCGCGTTGACGACGCGGACCTGATCGCAACGCTCGCAACCCTCGACGACGCCGACACCCGTGCCGCGGTGACCGCGGAACGCACGGTGCTGGCCGCAGTCGAGGCCGGCTGCACTGCTCCGGTGGGAGTGCTCGCCGACGTCGCCATCGGTGACGACGGACCGGAGCTCTACCTTCGCGCCGTCGTCGCCTCGGTCGACGGCACTCACGTTGTCCGCCTGTCCGCTACCGGGCCCGTCTCCGACCCTGTCGGGCTCGGCCGTCGCCTCGCCGCTGATCTGCTCGATGCAGGTGCGGCAGGCCTGATCGGGGAGTACCCGTGACCACCTCACGACCCAAGAAGAAGTTCGGCACCGTTTCCTTCGTCGGCGGCGGCCCGGGTGACCCCGGGTTGCTCACCGTCCGCGGGGCAGAGCTGCTGTCCGAGGCCGATGTCGTCGTCGCGCATCCGGACGCGTTGGCTCGGGTCCGGCATCTGTGCCGGCCGGACGTCGACGTCGTCGACACAGCGGACGACGCGACTGACCCGGTCAAGGCGTACGTCGCAGCCGCGAAAGATGGCCGCCGCGTCGTCCGGTTGTTCACCGGCGACCCGACGATGTTCTGCGCGTTCGCACCCGAGGCAGACGCCTGCGCCAAGGCGAAGGTGCCGTTCGAACTCGTCCCCGGCATCTCGTCGGTGGTCGCCGTACCCGGCTATGCCGGTGTGCCGGTGACAGATCGCAAGACGCACGCCGTTCACGTGGTCGACGTCGCCGACGACGCACCCGAGCCGGACTGGTCGGCACTTGCCGGCAGTGCCGGCACCGTGGTGCTGCTCAACGTCGGTCGCGGCATCGGCAAGGCCGCAGCGGCACTCATCGAGCACGGTCGGCGTGCGGACACGGCGATCGCGGTGACCGTCGACGGCACGACCACGCAACAGCTCACCATCACCTCGACGCTGGACAGTGTCGAGCGCGATGCCGCGGGCATTGCCGGCGACGCAATCGCCGTCGTCGGTGATGTCGTCAAGTTGCGCGACCGGTTGTCCTGGTGGGAGACCAAGCCGCTGTTCGGCTGGCGCGTGCTCGTGCCGCGGACCAAGGACCAGGCCGCCGCGTTGTCGGAGCAGCTTGCGACGTACGGCGCGATCCCGGTCGAAGTCCCGACCATCGCGGTCGAGCCGCCGCGCACACCGCAGGCGATGGACCGCGCGATCCGCGGTCTCGTCAGTGGCCGCTACGCCTGGGTCGCATTCACGTCGATCAATGCGGTCAAGGCAGTGCGGGAGAAGCTCGAGGAGCTGTCGCTCGACGCGCGGGCTCTTGCCGGTGTCAAGGTCGCGTGCGTCGGCGACCAGACCGCCGACGCGGTGCGCGCCTGGGGCATCCGGCCGGAGCTCGTGCCTGACGATGCGCAGTCGAGCGAGGGGTTGCTCGAGGAGTTCCCGGCCTACGACTCGGTCTACGACGCGCTCGACCGGGTGTTCCTGCCCCGCGCTGATATCGCCACCGAGACGCTTGCTGCCGGACTGCTCGAGCGCGGTTGGCAGGTCGACGATGTCACTGCCTACCGCACCGTGCGCGCCGCGCCGCCGCCGGCCGACATTCGTGAGGCCATCAAGACGGGTGGGTTCGACGCAGTGCTGTTCACGTCGTCGTCGACGGTGCGCAACCTCGTCGGCATCGCCGGCAAGCCGCACGCGTCGTCGGTGATCGCTGTGATCGGACCGCAGACGGCGGAGACCGCAGAAGAACTCGGCTTGCGCGTCGACGTCACCGCGACCAAGCCGTCGGCGGCGTTGTTGGCGGAGGCGCTCGCGGACTTCGGCCGTGCCCGCCGGGAGAACGACGATCCGTTGCCGCCGGGCAAGGCAAACCGCAGCAGGGCGGCGGCCAGGCTGAAGAAGACATCACGGTGAGCGAGGAGGGCGCGTTCCCGGTTGTCCGGCCGCGCCGGCTGCGCCGCACATCGGCGTTGCGGCGGCTGTCGGCACAGGTCCGGGTCGCGCCCGCCGACCTCGTCCTCCCGATGTTCGTGAAGGAGGGCATCGAGGCGCCGCAGCCGATCGCGTCGATGCCCGGTGTCATGCAGCACACCCGCGAATCAGTGCGCAAGGCCGCGGTCGAGGCAGTCGAAGCCGGCGTCGGCGGGTTGATGTTGTTCGGGATACCGGCAACGAAGGATGCCCGTGGCTCGGCCGCGGACGACCCGCGGGGCATCGTGCAGCTCGCCCTGCGGGACCTGGTTACCGAGGTCGGTGACCAGACCGTTGTGATGGCTGACCTGTGTCTCGACGAATACACCGACCATGGACACTGCGGGCTGCTGACCGACTCCGGTGACGTCGACAACGACGCGACGCTCGAGCGCTATGCGTCCATCGCGGTGGCGCAGGCCACTGCAGGCGCGCACGTCGTCGGGCCGAGCGGCATGATGGACGGACAGGTTGCCGCGATCCGCACTGCACTGGACGCCGCCGGCTTCCGTGACGTCGCGATCATCGCCTATTCAGCGAAGTACGCCTCGGCCTTCTACGGCCCGTTCCGCGATGCCGCCGAGTGCGCACCTCAGTTCGGTGACCGCGCCGCCTACCAAGAAGACGTCGCGCGGTCGGTCGACGAGGCGGTCCGCGAAGCTCGCCTCGACGTCGCGGAAGGTGCCGACGTCGTCATGGTCAAGCCGGCCGTCGGCTACCTCGACGTCGTACGTCGCGTGCGCGACGCCGTCGACGTGCCCGTCGCGGCCTACAACGTTTCGGGGGAATACGCGATGGTCGAGGCAGCCGCCGCCAACGGCTGGATCGACCGCGACCGCGCGATCAACGAGATGCTGACGTCGATCAAACGCGCGGGCGCCGACATCGTCTTGACCTACTGGGCAACCGAGGTCGCCACCCGCCTTCGTTGAGTCACAGTCAACGACGACGTCAGTCGACGAGGGCTTGGTAGACCAGCTGCCGCAGCTGCGGGCGGATGTTGTAGGTGCTCGACGGCATCAGCTGCGTCATGAAGACGACGCTGAGGTCTTCCGCGGGGTCGATCCAGAACGTCGTGCTGGCCAGGCCGCCCCAGTTGGCCTCGCCCACGCTGCCGATGACCTTGCCGGCGACCGGGTCGATGTTGACCGCGAAGCCCAGCCCGAACCCGACCCCGTCGTACCGGGTCTCGGCGTGCAGAGGACGGCCGAACATCTGCAGGTCCTTGTTGCCGGGCAGGTGGTTCTTGGTCATGTAACGGATCGTTCGCGGCGACAGCAGGCGTGTCCCGTCGAGCTCCCCGCCGCGCAGCAGCATCCAGGTGAACCGGGTGTAGTCCCGCGTCGTGCTGGCCAGGCCGCCGCCGCCGGAGAACCACTGCGGCGGCTGCGTGATGCCGGCGCCCATCTGGTCGTAGCGAACCGGAACCGGCGTCTGCGCGGTCACGGCATACAACGCGGCCAGCCGGTCCTGCCGGTCCTCGCCGACGTGGAAGCCGGTGTCGGTCATGCCGAGCGGGGCGAAGATGCGCTCGGCGAAGAACACGTCGAGCGGCTGCCCGCTCACGACCTCGACCAGCCGGCCCAGCACGTCCGTCGCGATCGAGTAGAGCCACTCGGTGCCCGGCTGGAACGCAAGCGGCAGCGCGGCCCATGCCTCGACGCACTTGGCAAGGTCGAAGCCCTTCGGGTTGCCGAACTCGAACCCGGCGCTGCGGTAGATCTCATCGGTGACGTGCACGCGGTGGAACCCGTACGTCAGGCCCGCGGTGTGCGTGAGCAGATGCCAGACACGGATCGGCTCGGTGGCGGCCACGGTCGACGGCTTCGCGGCCGGACCGCCGGTGTAGACGCGCATGTCCGTGAACTCGGGTAGCCAACGACTGATCGGGTCGTTGAGCTCGAACGCGCCTTCTTCCCACAGCATCATGGCCGCGACCGACGTGATCGGCTTCGTCATCGAATAGATGCGGAAGTAGGGTGTCGGCCTCGATCGGCTTGCCGGACTCCCGGTCGGCAAAGCCGTACGACGACAGATGCGCCACTTTGCCTTTGCGGCTGACCATCACCTGCCAGCCGGGAAGCCGCGCGTCCTCGACGTAGTGCCGGAAGTGCGAGTCGATCCGTTGCAGCCGCTGCGCGTCGAAGCCCACCTCGCCGGGGTCGACATCGATACCGAAGTCCGCCATGCGCAGATCCTCCACTATCGGGCGGCTGGGAGGATCGACGGGTGCGTGACGACGAGTCTCAGCGGCTGTTCGCCCGTGCGCGGGCGGTGACGCCCGGCGGGGTCAACTCGCCGGTGCGTGCCTTCGGCGCGGTCGGCGGCTCGCCGCGCTTCATGGTGCGCGGCGAAGGCCCCTACCTCTACGACGCCGACGGCAACGAATACGTCGACCTGGTCTGCTCATGGGGGCCGACGATCCTCGGCCACGCTCACCCGGCCGTCGTGCAGGCGGTGCGGGAAGCAGCCGGTCACGGCCTGTCCTTCGGCGCGCCGACACCGGGCGAGACCGACCTCGCCGAGGAGATCGCCCGCCGGGTCGGGCCGGTCGAGCAGGTGCGGCTTGTCAACTCCGGGACCGAGGCGACGATGAGCGCCGTCCGGCTGGCGCGGGGCTTCACCGGCCGCGGCAAGGTGGTGAAGTTCGCCGGCTGCTACCACGGTCATGTCGATGCGCTGCTCGCCAGCGCCGGCAGTGGTGTCGCGACGCTGGGACTCCCCGATACACCAGGGGTCACGGGCGCGAGTGCCGCGGACACGATCGTGCTGCCGTACAACGACGTGGCCGCTGTCCGTGCCGCGTTCGAGCAGCACGGCACGGACATTGCGTGCGTCATCACCGAAGCGGTCGCCGCGAACATGGGAGTTGTCCCACCGCTGCCCGGCTTCAACGCGACGTTGCGCGAGGTCGCGCACGAGCATGGCGCCCTGCTCATCCTCGACGAGGTGATGACCGGTTTCCGGGTGAGCGCCGGCGGCTGGTGGGGGCTGGAACGCGTCGATGCGGACCTCTTCACGTTCGGCAAGGTGATGAGCGGCGGGTTGCCGGCTGCCGCTTTCGGCGGCCGCGCGGACGTCATGTCGCGGCTCGCGCCGAGTGGCCCGGTCTACCAGGCCGGCACGCTCTCGGGTAACCCCATCGCGGTGGCCGCCGGACTCGCACAGCTGCGTCACTGCACTGACGACGTCTACGTCGCCATCGACAAGACAGCGCTCGCAGTGGCAGCGATCGTGGTCGACGCGCTGACCGCCGCCGGTGTCCCGCACCGGGTCAACAGCGGCGGCAGTCTCTTCAGCATCTTCTTCACCGACGCGGAAGTGGTCGACTACGCGACGGCGAAGCGGCAGGACACCGATGCGTTTCGCAGGTTCTTCCACGCCATGCTGGATCAGGGCATCTATCTGCCCCCGTCCGCGTTCGAAGCATGGTTCGTCGGCGCCGCCCACGACGACGCCGTCCTCGAGCGCATCGCTGCGGCGGCACCGGTTGCGGCCCGGGCGGCGGCTCAGTCCGCGGTACATCCGTCGTGACACGCACCGTCGTCAACCTCGTTCGACACGGCGAGGTGCACAATCCGGACCACGTGCTCTACGGCCGCTTGCCCGGATTTCGGCTCTCGGCCGCGGGTGAGCAGATGGCGATCGCCGCTGCCAAGGCGCTCGCCGACCGCGACGTCACCGTCGTACGCAGCTCGCCGCTCGAGCGGGCAGTGCAGACCCTCGCACCGCTCGCGGAGATGCTCGGGCTCGAGCCGACGACCGACGACCGGCTGATCGAAAGTGACAACGTCTTCGAAGGCACCCGCGGCGGGTGGCGGCGGCCGGCCAACTGGCGACACCTCTACAACCCGTTCCGGCCGAGCTGGGGCGAGCCCTACCGCGCCGTCGCCGACCGGATGCTCGGCGCCTGCGCCGATGCGCGGAAAGCGGCAGAGGGGCACGAAGCGGTGCTCGTCAGTCACCAGCTGCCGATCTGGGTCACTCGGCTTGCCGCCCAGGGCGAGAAGCTCTGGCACCGGCCGGACCGGCGCGAGTGCGCGCTCGGCTCGGTGACGTCGATCACCTACGACGGCGACCGGATCGTCGCGATCGGCTACGACGAACCGGCCGGAGCCGTCGGCCGTCGAACCGTCGGCGGGGCCTGAGCGACAATAGAAGTGATGCACCCCAACCGCCCTGCCCTGCGGATTCTCGCCGCCACCACAGCCGCACTGAGCGCGGGTGTCGCGCTGGCCGGATGTTCTGGTCACGGCGCGGTCAGCCAGGACATCACCGGCAGCAAGGGCTATATCCAGGGCAATCTGGCGCTGGACTTCATCGCGGTCTCGCACCGGCACACGGTGCCGAGCGTGACCGGCACCACGTTGCAAGGGCAGCGGTTCGATCTCGCGGACTGGCGCGGCAAGGTCGTCGTCGTCAACTTCTGGGCGAGCAACTGCGCCCCCTGCGTCTCGGAGGCGCCCGCGTTCGAGCAGGTCTACGCCAACGACAAGAGCAAGGGCGTGGAGTTCCTCGGCGTCGACGTCCGCGACGACAAGTACCAGGCGACGCAGTTCGAGGCGACCAACCACGTCAGCTATCCGAGCCTGTTCGACCCGTCCAACCTCGTGGCGCTGCACTTCCGTGGACTGCCGCCCAACGCGACGCCCACCACGATCGTCCTGGACCGTTCCGGCCGGATCGCGGCGCGACAGAGCGGTGAGATCTACTACACCCAGCTGCGCGACCTCGTCGCGCAGGTGCTGAAGGAACCGGCCTGAGATGCAGCTTCCGGTCGACGCCACCAGCACGTTCCAGCACGCCGCCAACGGCTCGCTTCTGCTCGCCGTCCCGGTGGCTCTTCTTGCCGGCCTGGTTTCGTTCCTTTCCCCGTGCGTCCTGCCATTGGTGCCGGGATACCTCTCTTATGTCACCGGACTGTCCGGCACCGATCTGGCCGAGGAACGTCGTCGCAGGCTGCACCGGGTCTCCGGCCGCGTGCTCGCCGGCTCGTTGCTGTTCGTGCTCGGCGTCACTGCCGTCTTTGTCAGCGAAGGGGCGCTGTTCGGCAACATCGGTGTGCAGCTGCAGGCACACCAAGCGGCGGTCGAGAGGATCGGCGGCGTCGTCGCGATCGTGCTCGCGATCGTGTTCGTCGGGCTGCTGCCACGCACGCAGCGGGAGTGGCGCATTCACAAGCTGCCCCGCGCCGGTCTCGTCGGCGCGCCACTGCTCGGCGTGCTCTTCGCGGTCGGGTGGACACCGTGCATCGGCCCGACGCTTGGCGTCGTGTTGACGCTTGCCAGCCAGGACAACGCCGCCACAGCGGGCCGCGGCGCGTTCCTGACGTTCGTCTACTGCCTCGGTCTGGGCCTTCCGTTCATCGCCACCGGGTTGTTGTTCCGGCATGCGCTGGGCGCACTCGACGTGGTGAAGCGGCACTACCGCGTCGTGGTCTGGACCGGCGGGGTGTTGCTGGCCACCGTTGGAGTGCTGCTGCTGACCGGCGCATGGGACCGGCTCGCCATCGACCTGCGCAATGTCGCGCCCGGCTACACGTCGCCGGTGTGAGTCCGCCCATGACCGAGATCGCTACTGAGACTCCGGCCGTCGAGCAACTGTCGACGGCGCCCAGTGCACCGTCCGCCACCGGCATCAACCCATTGCTGCGCGCGTGGCGGCAGCTCACCAGCATGCGCACTGCGCTGTTGCTGCTCGCCCTGCTCGCCCTCGCGGCAATCCCCGGAACGCTGCTGCCGCAGCGCGGGCTCAACCCCGCGAAGGTCGGCGCCTACTTCGCCGCGCATCCGCACCTCGCCCCTTGGCTGGACAAGTTCTCGCTGTTCGACGTCTTCGCTGCGCCCTGGTTCGCCGCGATCTACCTGCTGCTGTTCGTCTCGCTGATCGGCTGCCTGGTCCCGCGGATCCGGCTGCACGCGCGGGCGCTGCGCCGACAGCCGCCCCCTGCACCGCGTCACCTGCTGCGCATGACCACGTCGACGGACTGGGCTGCGGAGGAGCAGCCCGCTGACATCGTCGCCCACACCGCCGCTCTGCTGCGGTCACGCCACTGGCGCACCGTCGTACGCGAAGAAGGCGACGGCGTCGTGAGTGTGGCGGCGGAGAAGGGCTACCTGCGCGAGACCGGCAACCTTGTGTTCCACGTCGCGCTGGTGGTGCTCCTCGCCGGCATCGCGATGGGCGGCATGTTCGGCTACAAGGGAACAGTTCTCGTCCCGGTCGGCGACGGCTTCTCCAACGTCCAGTCGTCGTACGACGTCTTCTCGCCCTCGCGCTTCTTCTCCAACACCCACCTGCCGCCGTTCCAGTTCACCCTCGACCGCTTCTCCGCCTCCTACCAGCCGGATGGGACACCGCGCTCGTTCAACGCCGTCGTGGACTACCGGCGCGGTCCGGATGCGCCCGCGAAGACGTTCGACATCCGGCCCAACGAGCCGCTCGCCGTCGACGGCAGCGACGTCTATCTGGTCGGCCACGGCTACGCGTTGCAGATCGAAGTGCGCGACCCGAAAGGCCGCGTTGTCTACAACGACGCGACGCCTTTCCTGCCGGATGACGCGATGTTCACCTCGCACGGTGTGGTGAAGGTGCCCAACGGTCTGGCGCACCAGCTGGGCTTCACCGGGTTCTTCTACCCGACCTACGGCGCGACGCCGACGGGGGCGCAGTCGGTCTATCCGGCGGCTGACGACCCCACTCTCGACCTCGCCGCGTGGCAGGGCGACCTCGGCCTGTCCAGCGGACTGCCGCAGTCGGTCTACGACCTTCCGGTCGCCCAGTTGAAGAACGTCGGTACGACGCAGCTCACGCCCGGCAAGTCCTGGCGGCTCAAAGACGGCACCACGGTGACGTTCGTCGGCGTGCGTGACTGGGCGACGTTCCAGATCGCACATGACCCGGGCACCAAGCTGGTGCTGGTCGCCGCCGTGCTCATCGTCATCGGCCTGCTGGCGTCGCTGCGCGTGCGCCGGCGCCGGTTCTGGCTGCGCGCGGCACCGGGCGAACCGGGGGATCTTCCCCGGCGTACGGTGGTCACTGCCGCCGGGCTCGCCCGCAGCGACGCCGACGGCAACGCGACCGAGTTCGACCGTCTCGTGCACCGGCTGAAGGACTGACCCAGGACCGTGGCCCCCAACGTTCACCTTGCGCACCTGTCCGACGTCCTGTTCACCTGGACCGTTTTCGTCTACGCCATCGCGATGCTCGGCTACGCGGCGGAGTTCGCGTTCGCCCGGCTGGCCCGGGCACGCGGCGACGAGCCGACCCGTTCGGTCCGGCTGGGCAAGGCGGCGGTGGCCGTCACCGTGGTCGGGTGGGGACTGCACGTCTCGACGGTCGTGACCCGTGGCCTCGCGGCGCATCGCGTGCCCTGGGGAAACATGTACGAGTTCTCCACGATGGTCACGCTCGTGGCGGTCACCGTGTTCCTGGCGCTGCTCGTCCGCCAGCAGGTGCGCTTCCTCGGCGCCTTCGTCATGGCACCGGTGGTGCTCTACCTGGGCCTTGCCGGCACTGTGCTCTACGTGCCGGCCGGGCCGTTGCAGCCGGTGCTCAACTCGTACTGGATCAAGATCCACGTCGTCGCGGCCATCACTGCGTCCGGCGCGTTCATGGTGTCCGGCGTCATCACCGTGCTGTACCTGATGAAGGCCTGGCTGGAGCGGCGCGCCGCCGCGGTCAGCATCGGCCCGGGCACGGCGGCCGCAGTGGAGCTGCGGGAGCCCGCCGTCGGCGTCCGCGGCAGCGCTCGGGCGATGGTCGACGGTGTCGCCCGCTGGCTACCCGCGTCGGACCGGCTGGACCGGCTGGCCTACAAGGTGATCGGGTTCGCCTTCCCGGTCTGGACGTTCGCGATCATCGCCGGCGCGATCTGGGCGAAGTACGCGTGGAGCCGCTACTGGGGCTGGGACCCCAAGGAGACCTGGTCGTTCATCACCTGGGTCGTCTATGCGGCCTACCTGCACGCACGTGCGACTGCGGGTTGGCGCGGCCGGCGGGCGGCCTACCTGTCCCTCGTCGGCTTCGCCTGCCTGATGGTCGACTACTACGTGGTCAACACCGTCATCACCGGCCTGCACAGCTACGCCGGCGTCGGCTGACGTCCTTGCTGCTCTAGCCGACCGGGGTTTCGTCCTCGATCGCCACCCGGGGTGCGGGGGCGGCTCCGGCAGCGTCGCCGCGAAGCAGCGCGCGAACCTCCGACTCCCGGAAGCGCCGGTGTCCACCGGGTGTCCGGATGCTGCTGATGCGGCCGGCGGCGGCCCAGCGTGTGACCGTCTTGGGGTCCACTCGGAACAGGCTGGCGACCTCTCCGGGCGTCAGCAGCCGCTCTCGTGCTTCCACGTGGTTCCCCCTCGGTGCCTTGGTTAGCAAAGTATGTACACGCAGGAAGGCCCCGCCGTCAGGCGAATCGCTCAAAACGTATGGGGCTTGTTTCGACGTACCGCATCGGGCCTAGCAAAACCACCCGTGCCTAGTTCTCTTGGGCTATGGACCTCTGATGACCCCCAAGCCAGCCTTTCGGAGACGTTCGCGTGCATTCGCCCGATTGATCTTTCTGGAGCTGTCGTGCATCTGTCTCGACCTGCGCTGGCCGTCACGGCGGCGCTCACTCTGACCGCGGCCGCTGCGCCCGCGCTCGCCGCATCGACGACCTCGACGCCCTCCAAGGCCAACGCGCGGTCGGCACTGACGCTGTTGCAGCTGTCGGTCGCCGGCCACACCGTTGCCGCCGGGACGCTCGAGGCGCTCGCGACGGACGCGACATCGCGGGTCGCGCGGATCGTGGTGACGCCGGTGTCGCTCGACGGCACTGCTCACGGCCAGCAGACGATTACGCCGAACAACGCGCCGGCCACTGTGCCGAGCGGCGCGCAGACGGTGAGTGTCCCGAACCTGCTGAGCGTGACCGGCCCGACGCTGTCACTCGACGCGCAGTCAGGTCCGACCGCGGTGCTCACCACCGCCGCGCTCAAGGCACTTGGATCGGTCGACCTGAAGCCGGCCGGACTTGTCGACCTGCCGTTGAACCTGCAGGCCGCGTCCCTGACCAACCTCGCGCAGGTCACTACGACGCAGAGCGAGGCGGAGAAGTCCCTGACGGTCGGATCGCTGTCGCTGCCCTCGATCAACGACCTGCTGAGCGGCCTCGGCGTCAACCTCACCGCGCTGCTGGGTCAGCTCAGCCAGGCGGCGTTGGACCAGCTCAACGGTCTGGTGTCGACCAACACCCTCGCCGCGCTCAACAGCGCTGTCGACACTGCGCAGGCGGCGCTGACCAGCGCGCCTGACACGCTGGCTGCGGCAACGTCGCAGCTGTCGAGCGCGAACACGGCGCTGACGACCGCGAACACAGCGTTGACGACCGCGAACACCGCGTGGACCACCGCAATCTCGTCGATCTCCGCCGGCCTGACCGGGCTCGGCCTGCCGACCACGTTGACGCCGGCGCAGTTCCAGGCGCTGAGCGCCGCGCTGCAGACCGCCGCTGACGCCCTCACCCCGTCGAACCTCGTCACGCTGGCGCAGAACGTGGTTAGCGCGCAGACAGTGGTCACGACGGCTCAGACACTCGTCACCCAGCTCAACGCGCTCGTCGACGCCTTGCAGGCCCTGGTCAACGGCGTCCTCGCCGCGGTGCAGGGCAACACCGACCCGCTGGCTGCGCTGGGCGACCTCAGCGTCGTGACGAAGACCGTGACCACCGGCTCGTCCGCCACACCGACCGCGAGCGCCAAGCTCGGCAGCGTCGACATCCTCGGCGCATCCGCCTCGGTGGCGTCGCTCACCTCGGCGCTCAACTCGGTGACGGGGACGTTGGCGGGTGTGCTCAACAGCGTCACCGGCGTGAACTTCACCGCGCCGACCATCAGCATCGGCACGCCGCACACATCGAGCGCGACCCAGGGCACGACCCACAAGGCGACCGCGTCGATCACCGGCCTCACCATCAACCTGCCGTCGCTGACGCTGCCGGCTGCGCTGTCGACCGTGACGCAGAGCCTGCCGGCTGCCTCGCTCGTCAACGGTGTGGTCAGCGTCGTCGGCGGCTCGGTGCAGGTCGCGGACATGTCCGAGTCCTCGGACTTCACCCCGGGCACCACCACCACGACGCCGTCGACTCCGACCACCACCCCGACCGGCTCGAAGAGCCCGCAGCTGTCCGAGACCGGCATGTCGCCGGCCATCCCGGCGGTGGCGGCACTGCTGATCGTGGGCGGCCTGGCTGTCTTGCACCGGCGTCGCCGCGGCGTGGAGAGCTGACGCGCACGAGTTGACGCGATCTCGTTAATCGGGCGCGCGGCGTAGCGTGGCTTCCGTGCCACGCTCCGCCGCGCGTTCCGTTGTCGGCTACAACCTGGGCCGGCTCGCGCTGCTCCTCGTCTGCCTCGTCCTTGGCTACGTGGCCGGGCTGCGGTCGGTGACCCTGCTCATCGCGGCCCTGCTCGTTTCCGGTGTGCTGTCCTACTTCCTCCTGGCTCGCGCCCGTATCGACATGGCCAAGGCCGTGACCGACGTCGTGACCCACACGCGGCAGCGTGTCGCCCGTCGTACGGCCGAAGAGGATGCGTACGTCGATGCCCTACTCACCGAGAAGGACGTCACCCGTCCGGACCGGTGACGCCGGGCTACAGACGGGGTAGGTGCGCAACCGGGAGACTCGAGCGGGTGCCCTAACAGGAGGAACCGTCGTGACGGCGCAGCGCAGTCGGGTGCTGGTCGTCGACGACGCGGCCAACTTGCGTGAGCTGCTCACTCTCTTGCTCGAGCTCGAGGACGACTTCGAGGTCGTCGGCTCCGCGGCTGACGGTGCGGAGGCGATCGAGGCGTCCACCCGGCTGCAGCCCGATGTCGTCCTGCTCGATCTCGCGATGCCGGTGATGGACGGCCTGCAGGCGCTGCCGGCGATACGTGCCGCGCTGCCCGACGCGCGCATTGTCATCTTCTCCGGCTATGAGCACCAGGCGCTGGCGGACGAGGCGCTGCAGCTCGGTGCCGACGCCTACATCGAGAAGGGCAGCACCGTGACGCAGCTCGTCGAGCACCTGCGCTGCCTGCGCAACAGCGAACGTCAGGTCTGAGGCTGGCAGGATAGGCGCGTGGCCCGGGCGACGATGGACAAGCGCCCGGAAGACGTGGCGCGCATGTTCGACGCGGTGGCCGATCGCTACGACCGCATGAACGCGGTGATGACGTTCGGGCGGGAACGCCGGTGGCGGCAAGTGGTCGCCGATCTGCTCGACCTCAGGGCCGGGATGACCGTGCTCGACCTCGCGGCCGGCACCGGCGCCTCGTCGGTGCCGTTCGAGGCCGCGGGTGCGCGCGCCGTCGCGTGCGACTTCTCGCCGGGGATGCTGCGGGTCGGACGCCGCCGGCATCCGCAGCTGACGTTCGTGGCCGGCGACGCGTTGCGCCTGCCTTTTCGCGATGACGCGTTCGACGCGGCCACGATCTCGTTCGGCCTGCGCAACGTCGCCGACGTCCGCGTCGCCTTGACCGAGCTGGCTCGGGTGACCAGGCCGGGTGGGCGGCTGGTGATCCTGGAGACGTCGCAGCCGCCGTCGCGTCCACTGCGGGCGATGAACCGCGTCTACACCGACCGGGTCATGCCGCGGATCGCGCGGCTGTTCTCGTCCGACCCGACCTCCTACACCTACCTGGCCGAGTCGGCGCGCGACTGGCCGGACCAGCAGACGTTGGCCGATACATTGCGAGACACCGGCTGGACCGGCGTGGGCTGGCGCGACCTGCTGTTCGGCGCGGTCGCGGTCCATAGCGCCGCCAGGACCTCCGCCGAGCAGGGCTAAACTCGTCCCGACGACTTGTGAACTGTTTCACAATCTCTCGTAAGGCGGCCCGGTGACTGCGACGCAGGCGTACGACGCTGACGTCATCATCGTCGGCGCCGGACCCGGTGGATCGACCGCCGCCTACCACCTCGCCCAAGCCGGCGTCGAGGTGCTCGCGTTGGAGAAGGCCGAGTTCCCGCGCGAGAAGGTCTGCGGCGACGGGCTCACGCCGCGCGCGGTGAAGCAGCTCGTCGCGATGGGCATCGACACCTCTGCCGAGCAGGGCTGGATCCGCAATCACGGCTTGCGCATCCTCGGTGGCGGCATGCGCATCGAGATCCCGTGGCCTGACCTGCAGTCGTTTCCGTCGTACGGCCTGGTGCGGCCGCGGCAGGACTTCGACGAGGTCCTCGCCCGCACCGCGCAGAAGGCGGGCGCGAAGCTGCGCGAGAACACGACCGTCGTCGCACCGGTGCGCGACGAGCGGTCCGGCCGCGTCGTCGGTGTCACCACCAAGGACGGCGAGACTCTTCACGCGCCGCTCGTCCTCGTCGCCGACGGCAACTCCTCCCGGTTCTCGCTCGCGCTCGGCTGGCACAAGCGCGACGACCGGCCGATGGGTGTGGCCTACCGCAAGTACTTCCGGTCGCCCCGCCACGACGACGACTGGCTCGAGTCGTGGCTGGAACTGTGGGACGGCGCCCCGGGCTCTGCCGATGGCAAGGGCGAACGGCTGCTTCCCGGCTACGGCTGGATCTTCGGCGTGGGGGACGGCACCAGCAATGTCGGGCTCGGCATCCTGAACACCTCCGACGCGTTCGGCAAGACCGACTACCGAGCGCTGCTCGACCGATGGCTCGCGAACCTGCCCCCGGAGTGGGGCTTCGTCGAGGAGAACTCCACCGGTCCGACCCGCGGCGCCGCGCTGCCGATGGGCTTCAACCGCAAGCCGCACTACGCCGACGGCGTCCTGCTCATCGGTGACGCCGGTGGCATGGTCAACCCGATGAACGGCGAGGGCATCGCCTACGCCATGGAGTCCGGGCGGCTGGCCGCGGAGGTGGTCGCGCAGGCGCTCGCCGAGCCGGCGGGGCCCCGCCGGGAGCGCGTGCTCGCCGGCTACCCACGCGCGCTGGACGCGGAGTACGGCGGCTACTACACCGTCGGCCGGCTTTTCGTGAAGGCGATCGGGCACCCCTCGGTCATGAAGCTGTGCACCCGGCACGGACTGCCGCACCCGACGCTGATGAAGTTCTGCTTGAAGCTGCTCGCGAACCTCGCCGACCCGCGCGGCGGCGACGCGTTCGACCGCATCGTCACCGCGCTCAACCGAATCGCACCCGCCGCCTAGCCACACGCAGCCCGCTACCTAGACTTGACCGCCGACCCTGCCCCATCGGGGCCCAGGTCACATGGAGGAGGAAGACGACGTGGTCCCCATCCTCGTCCTTCTGGTTCTTGCTGCCGGCTTCGCCATCTTCTCCATCGTCGCCGGTTCGCTGACCGGACCGAAGCGGTTCAACCGCGCGAAGCTGGAAGCCTACGAATGTGGCATCGAGCCGTCGCCACAGGCTTTCCGCGGTCACAAGTTCCCGGTGAAGTATTACCTGACGGCGATGCTCTTCATCGTCTTCGACATCGAGATCATCTTCCTGTATCCATGGGCGGTCGCGTTCGACAAGCTCGGCCTGTTCGGACTGGTCGAGATGGTGCTGTTCATCCTGACCGTCTTCGTCGTCTACGCCTACGTCTGGCGTCGCGGCGGGCTGGAGTGGGACTGACAAGTTATGGGTCTTGAAGAGAAACTCCCCGACGGCATCCTGCTCACCACCGTCGCGAAGCTGCTCAACCTCGCCCGCAAGAGCTCGGTGTGGCCCGCACAGTTCGGGCTCGCGTGCTGCGCGATCGAGATGATGGCCGTCGGCAGCCCGCGGTTCGACATCGCCCGCTTCGGCATGGAGCGGTTCTCCGCCACGCCGCGCCAGGCCGACCTGATGATCGTGGCCGGCCGCGTGTCGCAGAAGATGGCGCCGGTCCTGCGGCAGATCTACGACCAGATGCCCGAGCCCAAGTGGGTCCTGGCCATGGGCGTCTGCGCCAGCAGCGGCGGGATGTTCAACAACTACGCGATCGTGCAGGGCGTCGACCACGTCGTGCCGGTCGACATGTACCTGCCCGGCTGCCCGCCCCGGCCGGAGATGCTGCTCGACGCCATCATCAAGTTGCACGACAAGATCAAGGCCGCGCCCATCACCGGTAAGCCGGCGTGGACGACGATCGACGAGTCGCCGTACGACAAGCCGATCGTGCGCGACACCCGCATCTCCAAGGGCCTGCCGGTCGACGTCCCGCTCGAGTTCTCCGCGCCGCAGCCGGGAGACCACGTATGAGCGACCAGTCGCCCGAAACCCGCGAGTCTGCGACCCGCGCTGAGTCGGATGGTCGCGAGTCTGCGACCCGCGACATGTTCGGGGCGTCGGGATTCGGCGACACGTCCGGGTTCGGCGGGCTTGCCGTGCGCGAGCCACAGCTGCTGTCCACGCCCAAGCCCTATGGCGGCTGGTTCGACGACGCGACCGACGCTCTCGAGGCGGCGTTCCCGCAGTACGGCGACGCGATCGAGCGCGTCGTCGTCTACCGCGGCGAGCTCACGTTGTTCGTCCGGCGCGAGGCGCTGGCCGCTCTTCTGCAGACGCTCCGCGACGACCCACGGCTGCGCTTCGAGCACTTCAGCGGTGTCTCCGGCGTCGACTACCCCAACG
>Ga0070658_10000339_pt1 | contig 40406 bp, 52 predicted proteins | sample KBSC13metaG_FD_64664 | JGI IMG/M metagenome (GOLD analysis project Ga0070658, IMG submission 64664) | Corn rhizosphere microbial communities from Kellogg Biological Station, Michigan, USA - KBS C1-3 metaG | ecosystem: Host-associated > Plants > Roots > Rhizosphere > Soil ... | reverse complement strand
TCAATGCTGGTCAGGGCAGCTTGCTTACCGGCGTCGTCACCCTTGGAATCAGCCACAGCGTACGCTACGAACTGGTCAAGGTGTAGTTTCCAGACACTATCAAAGGTCTTCTCGGCGTCAGCGCCGTAGACACTACCGACAGCAGCACCAATGTCGTTACCGTTCTTGTACAGAGCGGCGGCGGTGTCAGTTGCACCAGGTGCGCCGTCCAGAGTCTGGTCGACAGCTGAGTCAGTCAGTGTCATGTGCTCGAGACCAAGCGTAACCAGGTCGGAGCGCAGGTCGGCAGCCTTCATGCTGACACCTTTGCTCGCAGTAGTCGTGCTACTAGTAGTTTTGTTATTGTTCATGACACGGCCAACGGCAAAGCCGATAACCAGTCCGACTACGAGCATGACGCCGATCAGTGCGACGTTGCCCTTCTCATCTTTGGATACTTTCATATCATCCTTTGGCCCTGGGGGCTCATTACTTAATTTGTATAATCATTAAATTACTTAACTATATTTTTTGCAAGCGGAATTTCATGTTTTTCCACAGTTTTTTGTTGTTGACCACTGTTACGATTATTTTTCAGCGTTGGCGATAATAGTCGTCAAAACTTTCTGATAGGTAACCATATCGGCTTCCGTTAAACCAGATAAGAGATTATTGAGCATCTTGCTGAGGTTTGCTTCAACGGTTTTGACGAATTTCTTGCCGGCCGGCGTGGTCGTCAGCAGCTTGGCACGAGCGTCAAACTGGTTCGTAACAGATACGATCAGCCCCCGGGTCTGCAGCTCGCGCGTCATCATCGTCACCAGCGGCGGCTTGACCTGTAGGTGCTTGGCAACATCGGTCTGACGAATACCGTCCTTGGATTCCATGATAATTCCCAGCATTGACCAGTAGGTAGGCGTCAGCTCATAACCGCTCAACACCTCAACAACTTCCTGCCGCAATAAGCGGTAGGCTTTAGTCTGGATGGTGCCGGCGATGTAGGTATGGAGGTTCATATCTGTCTAGTGCTATACTTCCCTTGTGGTCTCAATTTAGTTAAACTACATAAGTAATAGTTAACCTGATTAACTTATACTAACGCGAAGGCAGCCTAATGTCAAAGAATACATCTGTTCTCTCCTCTTCATCATCACAAATAATTTTGTCAAGCCGAGCCAGAATTTGCCTGGTTGTCGCTTGGTCAACAAGTCTCTTGGCCAGTTTCCTGGCCGTCCTTAACTGGGGTCAATCATTAGACTGGCAGCTCCACCTCAATGCCTATACTATTTTCCCCGTGTTGGGGTTACTGGCATTCAGCCTTATGTGGAGCCACTACATCGCCGCTCTTGTGCGCCGTCGGCTTGGCGTCGAAGCTGGGGTACTACACCGATACTTCGAAGTGACTAGTCTGCTAGTTCTTGCCCTAATATTATTGCACCCCGGCCTGCTAATACTCCAACGATTCATCGACGGCTACGGTTTACCGCCAAAAAGCTATGAGTCATATGTTGCTCCCGGGCTCGGTTGGGTCACAGTGTTGGGCAGCGTGTCACTGTTAGCATTTTTGGCGTTTGAGTTCCGACGTTTCTTCGCCGATCGTTCATGGTGGAAGTACGTGCCCATGGCCGGCGATGCCGCCATGCTGGCTATCGTCTATCACGGCCTGCGGATCGGTGACCAGCTACAATCCGGTTGGTACCGCTATGTCTGGTATATTTACGCTGTAATCCTGATTGGCATACTAGCCACCAATTACTTCCAAAGATACAGCCGTCCCGCCACACAAAAAGCCCCGAACTAGTCAGGGCTTTTGCAAAATTGTACGGTTTACAGCTTCTTCAGCAACCGGTCAACTTTGAGAATGCTTGAGTTGGCAGTAACTGCGAACTCAAAGGCTAAACCATTAGTCTTCACGCTGGTGCGCTCCTAATTATTTTGTTTTTGTAAATTTTTGTTTGTGATCACGAACAGTTATTATTATACACAAAATTGCTTTTTTGTCAATTTATAGTATTAAACCTACGTTTTTGTCTGCTCGTTAAAGATCTAAGCTCATAATATGCTTACACGTATCTACCCGCAATACTGCTTATGATTAAAAGGTTGTGTTTTTGTCAGCACGCCCGGTGAACCAATACAATCCGACCGCAACTACAAATAATAAAACAGATACGGAAAGTAGACCGCCATTGATATGGTGGGTCGCTGGTGGCGGCAGTGTCGTGGCAGTGGACGCACTGGTTATTGGTACGCTTGAAGATGCTAGCGAGGTCTGGGCCAAAGGAACACCGCCGTTGGTGCTATCAAGCTGGCTACCGCTCACGACCGGCTGGATTGAAGAGGGTGTGCCGCCACTGACGCTGTTGGCGTTATTAGGAGCCTGCAAGTCGGGGCTGCTGGCGCTTTGGGCGCCGGTACTAGTGGTAGTCGTCAAAGTGGAATCGCTTGCCATAGACCCATTGTACCCTAACTCCTGGTATGACTACAGCTATATCTGTACGAGCTTGCTATAATATGTATAGCAGAAAGGTGCTATGAACTCTCCACCATCGGGTCCGCTGGCCACACTCTTCCAGGCACAAGGCCGTAAAATGACTTATGCCAAGGGGGAGTTATTGCACCTGGGCGGTACCCTGCCGACCGGCACCTATATGATCGAGGCCGGCTTCGTCGAAGTCTACTCACTCAACAAACAGGATGAACGCTCACTCCATTTCGTCTTTGGGCCTGGGGAGGTATTTCCCCTGAGCTGGATCTTGGGCCACAGTCGGGGCAATATTTATTATGAAGCGTTGGCGACGACGACAGTGTGGCTGTTACCAGTCGCGGTCCTGGAATCCTACCTAAACCAATCACCCGAAGCCTTTGATTTCATCCGCCAGGTCATAGAGCAGTCCACTCTCTACGCTACCCGCATCGACAACCTGGAATACAAGTACGCCCGCGAGCGCCTGGCCTACCGAATCTTACTACTAGCAGCTCGGTTTGGCGAAAAGCAAGACAAAGAAGTCCTGCTCCCAAGCGCCTTCACGCAGCAGCGCATAGCCGACTCGATCAATCTGTCGCGTGAAAGCGTCAGCCGGGAACTGGACCGTCTGGAACGGCGAGGCACCCTTGAAGTCCGGGGGCGCCAAATTGTCATTTGTGACATCGTCGCACTCAGTAGCGAACTCGATGAGGCGTCGGGTGCGGACTACTGGAAAGCACTTGGTCTCACCACTGATAACCGTGATTAATATCACATTCTTCGGTTGCAAAATATCACACACCGGCTCCTAGGCTTCTGCTGTAATGTGACCATACCCGTTTAGTGTTCGTGGAGTACACTGGCAGGTAGAAAAAGTCCCGACAGGAATCCGGGGCTTTTTTAATTGTGCCCGCGCAGGCTACTTTTTGCGGGTTACAAAACCGGCTGCACTAACGACTAGTGCCAGTACGCTCAAAACGATTGGTAGTGTAGTATCGGACTTAGACGTAGTCGTCGGCTTATCTAGGTCATTGACGACCTCAGTGACTGAATACGGTCCTTTATCACCCGTTGCGTCATCCGATCCGCTGGGCGTCTGGTCCCAACTGACTACCGTGCCATCCTCATACATCTGATACGCTTTCCAGTGCAGCTCAGTCGCGCTGGCTGGCACCTGGGCGCGGAACAGGAAATCATCACGTTGGCCGCTCGGGATACTGCCGCCCGTCCAGCTGATTTCAGTGACACTTGTTTCTTCACCCGTCCCGGTTTTCTTTTCATCTACTGTCCAGCCTGGCTTCACATTGGGCGTAACCTCCTGTAGGCCGGCAGGCAGTACGATGCGTAATCCCGTCACAGCCACCGCTTTTTCATTTGGGACGCCCAGCGAAAATGATTGAGAAGCACCGACGCCAACCTTCCCGGGAGTCACGACTACATGGGCGGTCGCCAGCGCCGGTACGGCCATCACCGCAAGCATCATCAATGCTGCACTCAACTTCTTAAACATTACTTAATCTCCTTAACTAGTCGTCTAAAGTATAGGGATTCACGACGACAAAGTAAAACGCCCAATCTCCGGAGAGGTGGGCGTTTTATCAGCAATGAGGGTATCAGAATAGAGTGATCTAGTGCTCACCACCGCGCTTAGCGGCTTCGGTGTGACCGGCTGCGCCACGGGCACTGGTGCCACCGCGAGTGCCGCTTGCCCGGCTGCTGTTACCGCCGCCATGGCTGGCCTGACCACCGGCGCTCTGGATTGCGCGCTTCTTGGCTGCACTCATTTTATCGCTACCTAATCCACGGTTACTTGTATCTCCTGCCACTATATACCTCCTTTGTTAGGTTGTTAGCATGACTGAGTATAGAGGGCCGCAGAAATTGCTGCAGTGAGATTAGCGCTTGCTCGCCTGTGCTAAACCCCTGTCAGATAATGCAGCGCAGCAGTTCCGACTCCAGGGTGACCGTCACCGGCGACTTTGGATCGAGCGTGAAGATCTCGCCGTCCAGCTGCACGAGTACTTCCTTGATCGTTTCGAACTCATACTTGTCGGTCTTCTGCGCCCCCGCCAGACCCGTCGTCGATGCGCGTAGCAGCGTCACGATCAGCCGCCATTTACTGGAGCGCTTGAACAATGTGACTTCAAACTTACCATCGGTCTGCTCGGCCGTCTTGGATATTTGCAACACCTTGGACATGCGTGTCACATTACTGAAAATCACGCTGTCAAAGCGCCGTCTGCGTCCGTCAAGACTGAGCGTCACCGGCTGCAAAAAGAATAAGGTTTTCAGCACAATCCAGGCCTGGTTGAACCAATTCAAATCAACTTTGTTGAGCTCCTCGCCCACCGCCGGCGTCAGCCCCAGCCCAATGTACGAGTGTGCGTAGCGCTCGAACGGCTTGCCATCCACCGTCGACTTGAGCTTCAGCACATCCAGCTTGCGCACCTCGTCGCGCTTAATTGCCTTGGCCAGGTCGCCCTCGTGGACATTATGAAAATGGTCATTGGCATTGCCAGCCGGTATCAGACTGGCAACCGGCGTCGCACCCTCAGCCTGCGCCTTGAGTAGCCCATTGATGACATCATGATAGCCGCCGTCACCACTGGCCGATATCACCAGCGCCCGCTTGCTCGCCTTGGCAAGCTTGTAGGCAAGCTCCTGCCCATGCCGCGGCCGCTTGGTCTTCACCATCTCGACAGACGCCTTCGGCATCAGCTTCTTCAGCTCCTCGCGCAGCTCCTCAGCCATCTGCTTACCGGAGCCCGTACTGTTCGGATTGTAGATAATACTAATAGAAGTGAATGAGGCCATTGCCGGCATTATACCGACCCAACAGCAATTCGATTGTAAGAATTCTCAACTGTTATAGGTTGAAGTAGTCGAATGACGCGGCCAGGTGAGCTTTGCCGTTTTCGATCCGCTGACGGATAACATCGGATGGCTCCCAACTGTAGCGGCGAATGCGCAGGGTCATTTTGGACAGGGTATACCGCAATCGTAGCAATTCGAATGTCGCTTCGAAATCAGCTGGTTTGTCAGCGACACTCCAGTAACCATCCAAGAAATTAGAAAGTCGCTCCGGCTCAAAGAAAGTGCTCCAACAGGCGATATCAGACACAGCCGTACCGCCAACGCACTCATCCCAATCGAGCACACCAGTAATCGATTCACCATCGGTCAACACATTCCAGTCGGCGAAATCATTGTGGACCAGTACCGGCTTATCAGCGCGCAGCAAGGGATTGTCCAAACTAAATAATTTGTCGGCAGCGGCGACCTGTCCGGATGTCAAGATACCCTCATGCTCTAAGACGCTCAGATTAAAGTCCAGTCCGGCGCGCACCGCTTCGGCAAACGTACCATGCAGACCTACCAGCTCGCCCTGCTTGGCGCGTTCATTATCGAACGGTCCGAAACCATCATCAATTTGCACCTGATGCACCCGGGCCATCATGGCGCCCATTGCCCGGAGCAACTGCGGCTCATCGTTCGAGTGCGCTTCCAGCCATTTCTGGACAGCAGAACCTCGTAGTTTATCTATTACCTGAAACGCAAAATCATCGCCGCCTTCATAATCATGAATTGCGAGTGTTTGATAGCTTGGCAGACCAGCTTCGTTGGCCCGCCTGGCCGCTTCAGCCTCAGCGTGGAAATAGCCGTTTACAATCCCTTTTGGATGACTGCGAATGATCACTTCCTGACCGGATTCTAAGACTCCAGTGCGCACCGAGTTAACATTCCCAAGGTTGGTCTGGGCCTCTGGATCGAGCGGCTCCACAGTCTGCAATCTATTGTCACCCAAGGCCTCATTAACCCGCACTACCAATTCATCATCAGTAAAATAGCGGTGCCGGTCGGCCCATATTTGGCCCGCTGTCGCCGGATCAACTGCTCGGTCGGTCTGCCAATAGAAGACATCACTGCGATCAGCAATACTCTGATTAATGTGCTCGAGGTCAATATCTAACCGTTCAGTCATTTATGTATAATACCTGATCCTCTTTAGGTTGCGTTAGCCTTGGCGATCGCTTCGGCGATGCGGCGATGGTCGGGACGGGTGAGGTCGACTTTGCCGGACAGTACCAGGTCCAGGTCGTCCTGGGTTTCGACCTTCGACAAGACATTCCAAGCAGCCTGCTGGCCGCCGAAGTACGACAGGTCCTTCAGATAGTTGATGCCGGGCGTCAGCATATCGGTGCCGCGGAACATGCGGACACATTGGTTATGGGCCAGCTTCTGGGCTTTGGCGATCGATTCGTCAGTTACAGGCAAGTTGGCCGGTTTGAGCGCATTGGTGCGCCACATGATGTCATAGACTTCGGGGAAGTTGCGCGGCGCGTGGTTGTCGAAGCCATAGGTCAGACCGGCAATGACCTGATACATCTCACCGGTGCTGGCAAACTTGCCGTTCCAGGCCGACTCGAAGGCCTCGGACAGAGGCTCCTCGAAGCCGACGTAGCCGTTCATGCCATAAGCGGCAGCCGCCCAGCCAGCGCGTTCGGCCCGCAGTGAACGCTCAACATGTACACCGGCTTCATGCACGCCCCGGGCCTTGAGGACGGAACCTTTCAGGGCTTTTTTGCGCTCGCCGACCTCGACCAGACGCTGGTGTGCTGCCACACCCAGGTTAGCAGAGTTGGCAGTGATTTCGGCGCGCCAGCCCATCTCAGTAGCGCCCAGTTTGTCAAGCATCACACGGAAAACTTCGATCATGGCGCCGACATCGTACTCGCGGTCATCTTCTATGTGATCGACCAGTTCGTCATAGCGCTCGTGAATCAGGTCGTGCATACGCTGCAAGGTTTCGGCATTGGGCGCAAACGGCGAATACTCGGTTGGATCGATAGTACCGATCCGTTCAGCAAGTTCGCGGCGCAGCGCAGCTGTCCGTTCGTCATCACCAGGCTGCGGCTCGGTGCGGGCCAGGACGTTCTTGCGGGCCAGTCCGTCGAAGGTTTCCTTGTTGGGGGCGCCATACAGGTTCTCACTGGCAAGCTTGAACCAGTCGCGGGCTTCGGCGCGCTCGGCATCAGGAATAGATTTGTCATTCATCACCCGGGCCATGCCCATCAAGAACAGTTCGCTGTAGCGGAACTCGATGGCGTCGAACAGCGCTTCGGTTTTAGGGTCGTCTATCTGGCGACGGACCTGGTCGAGCGCCTGCTCCATCGGTTGCTTCAATGCCTCCACTGATTCACGCGTCAGATCGGGATACTTCAGCGCTGGCTGACCGATTTCAGTGGCTTCGGTTCGGAAATATTCATAATTGCGCAGACCGGCAATTTCCGGGTGCGCCGCAACCAACGCCTCGACGTGCAGTACGGTGTTAGGGTCGGTAGGGACGGCTTCATGCGTCATACATAAACATTAGCATATTTTGGCACTTTTTGCAAGTATTCATAGGCGCTGTCGGGCACCGCTAACAGATGTACTCACTGTATGCCTTGACAGGAATATTCCATTTGAGGTATATTAGCAATATGAACGCCTCAACGCTCATCGCATTAGCCGAACCGAACCGGCTGAAAATCGTCGAACTGCTCAAAGGCCAGCCGCGGACCGTCAACGAGATTGCCCTGCTGCTCGAGCTCCGTCAACCACAGGCCTCTAAGCACCTGCGTGCCCTGTCAGACGCCGGATTAGTAAACGTCGAACCGCGGGCCCAGCAACGGATCTACAGCCTGAATCCCGAGCCATTTTTGCAGCTCGAGGACTGGTCTCGTTCCTTCCACAGCTACTGGAACCAGCGCTTCGACAACCTCGATGATCACTTAACGAAAGGATAAATTATGCCCGACTATCAACCCCTCACCATCAAGCGCACTTTCAACGCCAGCCGCCAAGCCGTCTGGGACGCCTGGACCGTGCCCGAACAATTCAAACAGTGGTATATGCCGGCACCGTATAGCGTGGGCGAAGTAGAATTCGACGTCCGTCCCGGCGGCCAGCTGCGCGTCGAAACTGTAAGTCCGGATGGCGCCATCCAGCCAGTCGTCGGCGAATTCAAAGTCGTTGAAGCACCAGAAAAGCTGGTCACGACGAACTCACCTCTCGACGCTGAGGGTAACAAACTCTTCGAAGTCCAACACTCCTTCGTGCTCACCGAAGTCGATGGTCTGACAACCATCGACTTGACGAGTGAAGTCGTATGGGCCGGAGATCAGGCCGCTCCATACCTCGTTGGCATGGAACCAGGTCTGCTACAGGCCCTCGACCAGCTGGCAGCGCTTGTCTCTTAGACTAGATGCCGGCGCGGCTGTGACGCTGGACAAAGTGGACGATGGCCACGATCACGGCGATAACAATGACGAGGTGAATTAACCCGCCACCGATGTGGGCGATGAGACCGAGAAACCAGAGAACTGCCAGGACGGCTGCGATAGTGAGTAGCATGTGATGCTCCTTTACGTTACTTTATAGTCCCATAATGACCGAATTACAGCTGTATTGCTGTACGATTTTCGATATTGCTGTTCACAATTAATTTTGTCTACGTTGTGCTCAGAACACGGGTGGATAAGTCCTGGTATAACCCCTAACAGAGAGGCAATAAGTGTTGTAACAGCCACTAACAACATATTACCTACAACAGATCACAGCTTAGACTATTTACGATTATCGTACTGTTAGAATCATACTTCCATGGTATTACTTAGCTATGAACATTGATAAAGCCGAGCGGCACCAAATTGAAAATGAAATGATATTTCGCCGCATGAATGAAAAGGTGGGGGATGACCTGGGCGAACTGGATGCCTTGCACATCGAAGAACATGAATTGTTTCTGATACGCGACACTGAGTTGCTGATAAAATTCAAATGTGAGTGCTCAGACGAGAATTGCGACAGCAGATTGCCACTGAAATTAGTCGATTATCAAACCCTTCACGAGGATAGGGACACGTTCATCGTAAAGCCGAATCATCAAGTCGATCCTATCGAAAAAGTAATCAAAAAAGAACGCGGCTATCACGTCGTCAAGAAGAATAATTCCACATCTGAACCCGCTAATACCCTGAATGTAACCGACGTGGATAATTCAGTTTCTAATAAACATACCGCCATATGAAGCGCGCTGAAATAATCGAGGAATACTGGCAAGAGTTCCTCCGCGATTGCCATTTCATCCTGATCACGCACGGGGCTCACGAGACGAGCGAGCGCAGCAAAGCCACCCCCACCGACTCCAATTTTTGGCTGTGGTACCTGAAAAACAAGATGACCCACGACGACCAGAGAATCAACGATTTTTTAAACGAAGACAACGACAAAGTGTAATCATCTAGGGTTAGATCCACTGAGCCAAATGTAACCTTAGAGGGTTTCCGGTTACGGTTTATTGGATTAGACTGGGGGCAGACGGTATGGATTTAAGCAAGTTCTCGATTACAGGAGAAGCGGAGCGGGCCAATACGCTTTGGCTACAGAACGAGCGGCTGATTCGGCTGCGCTGGATGTATTTCAGCACCCTCATATTCATTGCGGCGGCGGCCAACTACATCGCGCACTACTCAGTATTGGGTCACCGCTACCTGGTGATCGGAGCTATTGGCTTGGCCTTGAATGGGCTTCTCTATCTGAGCAACAAAGCGTTCGGCAGGCGGCGGCGGGTACTGTCAGTACTGATGGTGTTGCAGCTGGTATTGGATTTGGGTGTCGCGACCGCGGCGACCTACCTACAGCATGGCGAGCAGGCCCGTACAACTGCGCTCTATTGTTTGCCGATCGTCTCAGCCGCGCTGATATTTGAGCCTGCGATAGTCTATGCTACGGCTATTTCGAGTGGGCTCGGCTATGTCGCGGCGATTATTGGCTACATGAGCACTCACTACCTACCCTTCAGCCTTTCGCAATTCCTGGTTCCCCTGGTCTTCTATCCGACGTTTTTCCTGATCTTCGCGCAGCTGGTGGTCTATCTGATGCGCGTCACGACCGAGAAAACCCGTGATCAGGCGTATGAAGCCTTCCTGGCCCTGCTGGCCCATCAGCTGAAACACCCCGCTTCGACCGTCAACGCCATCATTGATTACATGGAGCACACGCCATTCAAGACAGTCGAGGAGCAAAAGACCTATATCACCATGCTCAAGGCCGAGAACCACAACTTGCTCCTGCAACTCAACAACCTGCTGACCACCGCTGGCGACCTACCACCTGCCAGCAAAGCAAGTACCATCGACCTGCCCAAATTCCTCCAGCAAATCACCTACCAGGTCGCCGAAGACCAACTGCGCGTCGAAGACGTCAAACTCCATCTCCATGATCTCAGTTTTACGATTATGGGCGACAGCGAGCGGTTACGTACCGTTCTGGCAAACGTCCTCAACAATGCCTTCCAGTACAGCAAAGCCGGCTCACCGGTGAGCATAAGTTTGCGGGTAACTACCGACCACGCTATTATTACCATTGATGATAAGGGTAGCGGCATGAGCCGGAACGCCAAGCATCGTATGTTCCAAAAATACAGTATTCACCAGAGCACCGAAGGTGCCGTCCAGGGCCTCGGGCTAGGGTTATTCGTCAGTAAAAAGATTGTAACGGCTTACGGAGGATCGTTGCATATCGTGACTGACAAAGCAGGTACCAAAGTTATAATAATGTTGAAACGGGGGAACCATGAGCAAGCACATACTACTGATTGAAGATTTTCCGGTTATCCAGCACCTCTACGCTGATCACTTACAACGCAACGGTTTCGAAGTTGACGTCGCCCCCGATGGCAAGCAAGCCCTGGAACTCGTCCAGACCAAAACCTACGACTTCATTCTGGTCGACCTCTTGCTACCCAATGTAAACGGCATCGAATTCCTCGAGCAATTCACCAACCGCCCACCAACCACAAAAGTCATCGTACTAAGCGACTTCAACGAACCCCACACCGTCGAAAAAGCCCACAACCTCGGCATCGCCGCCTACCTAATCAAGGCCGAGAACACCCCATCCGAACTCCTGGAAAAATTGAACGCCATGGAAGCTCCAGCCGCGTAACACCTCCGACTCCACTTAGTCATCGATCAATGGCTAAAAAATACTACTCGTATTGTTGCTTCAAACTCGGAGGTATAGTGGTGTCATTTTTAATTTCTTCACGAAGCTTGTTAATCCAATATGGATCAATTCCATCAGCACTGGCTTCGGAGAGTGTACAGTAGAATTTATCGCTGGCGTCGGGCCTAATTTCAGGCCCTAACCCAAACTCAGCGCTGGGAGCTTCAAAGCTGGGTCTTCCACTGCCATAATATAATGGCTCATGGCCGCAGCGCTGTTTTGCTTGTTGGTATTTCTTTTCACCTTGCGCATCACCCCGATATATACCGCTTATGAAAAGAGCTAGGAGTAGCACCAATAAACCAACAACCCCCAGCACTATCTTAAAGATGGTCTTCAATCTAGGCGATGGACCACTTGTGTTATCAGAATTCTGTATTGCTTGGACTGGAAAATTTGGTGCAGCACTGATTACCGGAACTTCGAACTCTGCCGCTTCGCTAGATTGAGTTTGTTTTGGGTTTTTGTCATCCATGAGTGGATTATAACAAACAAAAAGCCTCTGCCACCAAGACAGAGGTTGAATTGCAATTTGGTTGCGGGACCAGGACTCGAACCTGGGACCTCGTGGTTATGAGCCACGCGAGCTGCCGCTGCTCCATCCCGCGACATACTAAAAAATTAGCTCATATGATCATACCAAACAGAGGTAGAATTGTCAATTAGTTCTGGCTGCGGTGGAGGAAGAAGTTGATCCAGGACTGCAGGTTTGACTCCTGGACGGCCGGTTTACTGCTGCTAGCGTCTGGCTTCGGGTCATCCGGCAGACTGGACACGTATGTTGCGGCAACGCTGTCAGGTACGGTGATCTCTTTCTCGCCGGGCGCGGCTAGCGGGAAGTTTTGGCGGGCGGCTAACTCGAGGTATTGGGCGCTATTGTAGTAGTTGTTTTGCAGCTTGAGATTTTCGTTCTTAAGCTCCTGGAGGTCATTCTGCTGACGCAGGGCACCAATCTGTTTCTGGAGGGTATAGTTGGTCTGGATCGACTTGATGCCGCTCCAGCTGACAAGCAGCACAATCACCACGAACACCACCTGTCCGACGAAGCGTGGATCACTGAAGCGCTGGATCTCAGCTGCGCTGCGGTGAGCGTATTGTTCGAGTTTGTGTTTCATGTTCTGGTTCTATTATATCGCGAGCGGCAAAATCTGGTATACTCACATCTGTTAGCCCGGCGTACCGAGCGAAGCGAGGGGGCATAGCTCAGTGGTTAGAGCAGTCGGCTCATAACTGATTGGTCCTTGGTTCAAGTCCAAGTGCCCCCACCATTTATCACCAGAATTTGAGACTTATATGGAAGTAAAGCCTGGCAAAGGCAAAAAGTATGGCGTGCGCGTCGATAACAGCCTCGAAGCCATGATTTTGACTGGTGCGTTTGCGCCAAAACACGAGGATGGCTGGCGTGGCTATTTCGGTTTCATGCGCGGCGACAGCAAATTACTGACGCATGTTATGAAAGCTACTATTGAAACCGATTTCCCAATTGAGATTGAGATGTCCGACACGCAGCTTCGACGAGCTTTTAGACAAATATTCGTACACGATGTAATGAATGGGGCAAATCCAGAGATTCAGTACTACGGCGAATCAATGTTACGGGTCATGCACCCTCACATCGCGTCCAACGATAACTAATCCGACTGATCTGCCCGCCCAGCGGCTGCAGCTTCGCGCACGGCGATGTAGCGCTCGAGCATGCGAAGCTGGCCGTCGTTGAGTTCAGGAAAATTCTTGGCGAGGTCGAGTTTGTCCATTAGGCCATGCGTTCTTTAGCAGCTTGAGCCTGGGCGCGGGTGTTGGCGGCGCCACGCTTCAGGTCGGCTTTGGCTGCGTCGGCGTTGGCCTGGGCAGTAGAGACAGCTGACTCGAGCATGCCACGGGCGACGTCACGGCCACCAAGTCCAAAGGCCAAGGCCATACCGAGACCGAGCGAGCCGACGATGGCGGTAAACAGGATATCGACGATTTCTTTGGCGATGTTTAGCTCGTTCAGGATCATGAAGACAGCCAGACTCATACTGATCGATGGAATGACGGCGCTGAGCAGTTTGGCAGTGGCAGTCTTGCCCATGACACGGGCCACAAAGCGAACTGCTTCAACCGAGACGGCGCTAGCCACCAGGAAGATGATGACTGAGGCGATGATATGCGGCACGTAGTTGTAGATACCTGTCAGGACGTGGTCAAGCACAGCCAGGTGCAGGGCGGAAACGGCAAATGACAGGAATGCTAGATAGAGCAGCCAGAAGACGATACTGCCGACAAGCTTGGATGGGCTTTCGATGATGCGATTCACTACTCCGCCGGCGGCTGATGTATGCAACGAACGGTCGAAGCGCAGCTTGTGCAGCGCCCGGGTCACCAGCTTGCCAATCGACTTGGAAACGATATAGCCAATAATAATGATGAGTAGCCCACCGATCAGATGCGGGATGAACGCAATTACCTGGTCGACGCTGTTTTGTAATGAGTGTCCTAAATCTACCTTGCTCATGATGGAATCTCCTTGATCTGAAATTACTGTCGCTGTTTTTTGGCGATGTTAAGTATGATTTCTAGTGCAACAAAAGCTGCGGTTAGCTTACGCAGGCGAAAGAGTAGGCTGATTAACCTAAATATACCCATCATCTCCTTTCATGCATTAACTATTACTTGAATATAACTAATAGTTCTGCAGTCGTATGCGAATTTTATTACAGTGATTTAGGCTTGAGGCAATTTGATGGTAAAAATACTGCCCTTGCCGGGTTCGCTTTGGACGCTGATGGCGCCGTGTTGTGCTTCAATAATCTGCTGCGCAATTGCCAGCCCGAGTCCATAACCGTGACGCTCACCGCCAGAGGTACGCGCATTGTCAGCACGGTAAAAGCGGCGGAACACATGCGGCATATCGGACGCACGAATACCGATGCCTTCGTCACGGACATGCAGCAACGCCTGCTTGCCTTTGGTTTCAGATTCTAGATAGACGGTACCGCCGCGGTCGCTGTATTTGACGGCATTATCAAGCAGGATGACCAAGGCTTGCTGCAACGTGTTCGCGTCGGCCAAAACTTCGACAGCCGCGGCTTTGTCTTCGACCGCAACGTCTTTTTCGGTGGCCTGCATGACGACCTGCACCATGGCTTCGCCAACCACGTCCTGCAGCGCAACCGGCCCGATGATGGCGTCAGTGTTGCTACGCTGGGCCAGACTCAGGAGACCATCTGACAGGGCTTTCAGGCGTTTGATGTCTTCAGTATTTTGAGCGATCACCTCGCGCGACTCGGCTAGTGACAGTTTCGGTCGGCGCAGCGCGACTTCATTACTGGCCTGAATGGCAGTCAGTGGCGTACGAAGCTCATGAGCCGCATCACTGACGAACTGGGTCTGGGCTTCCATTGCCTCCTCGATCGGCGCCAAGGTCCGGCGCGCCAAGACATAACTCACATAGCTCCCCACTACCAAGGCGCCGATGTTCAGTGCGATCAGTTTGGTCAAAAGTGCCTTGCGCCCTTCCGTAATACGCTGTTGCAAAAAGTCATCTACATCCTTTGACTGTCCACTATCGTCCGCCCCTTTAGCAGCCGGCATACTGACCTGCCCGGCGGTCGGATCGACAGTTGTCGAGTGGTGGAATAACGAGTCCGGCGGCAACTGGCGCCCCAGCTCATGCGATGAGGTGCGGTAGAACACTACACTGAAACCAAGACTCATCAGCATTATGATCAGCAGATAGGTTTCCGCCAGCCGCCAGGTCGGTGTCCGCTTGAGTTTCATGTCCCTATCCTGTAGCCGAAGCCGCGGACGGTCTGGATCAGCGCCGGTTTGGATTTGAACGGCTTATCGATCTTGGCCCGCAGGTAGGCGATAAACACCTCGACGGTGTTCGGCAAGATATCGGCGTCAAAATCCCAGACATGGGCCATGATGTTGTTCTTGCTGAGTACCTTGTCTTGGTTACGCAGCATGTACTCCAACAGCGCGTATTCTTTGGTTGACAGTGAAATCGCCGTCTTGCCGCGCTTGATTTCCTTGGTGTTTGGGTTGAGCGTCAGGTCAGCCGCACTCAGAACTTCGCCAGTTGTGTCATGAGGCCGACGCAGCAATGCCCGCACCCGGGCCAGCAGAACCTCAAATGAAAACGGTTTTGGCAGGTAGTCGTCAGCGCCGGTGTCGAGCCCGCGCACCACGTCGCGGCTCTGGTCCTTAGCCGTAAGCATCAGGATGGGCGTATGGATTCCGTCAGCCCGCAGCTTTTTGCAAACCTCATAGCCGTTCATACTCGGCAGCATGACGTCGAGCAGGATCAGGTCGTATTCGTCCTCGCGGGCGCTATTGTAGCCGTCCTCACCGTCGTAGGCAACGTCGACGGCATAGGATTCCTGTTCCAACCCCTCTTTGACGGCTTGGGCGATCCGGTGTTCATCTTCGATAACTAATATTCGCATGTCCCTAGTCTACCCGCCCACTGCTGAAAATTTCCTTAAAATGCTTACCACAAAAATGATCCCCGGGAAATCGGGGATCATTTTTGCGGAGTATACGTGCTAGTCAACACTTTTGACGTCTGCATCCGAAATTGCCTGTTGGAGCTTCTCGGCCTGCTTGTCGTCCAGGTCTTTCATCAAATCAGGATCTTGCTGGTTTCCCATATGCTTGCCTCCTTTGATTGGTTACCGCCCTATTTTAAGAGGTCTGCATGGAGTGCGCAGTAACATTTTCCACTTGCGGCAACAGCCAGTCGAGGATGGTCAGCAACTCGTCAGTCGAACGGGCATCCATCAGCTCTTCGCGCATTTCTTTGGCGCCATCGAAGCCATTGACGTAGATCTTGCAGAACTTGTTGAGGGTTGGAATTGCCCGCTCGCCTTCCTTCCACGTCTCAGCGAAAAGCTGTACCTGCTTGCGGTACAGCTGCAAACGAGCAGTCGGCGTCATGGTTTCCCAAGGGCCATTTTCAGCAAACAGATACGGGTCATGGAAGATGCCGCGGCCAACCATATAGCCGTCCAGGCCGTGTTTTTCGGCCAGTTCCCTGCCCTGCTCTGCGCTCATCACATCGCCGTTACCGACCAGCAGGGTACGCGCATTCAGCTGGTCGCGCAGCTCGCGGACGTGCTGGATGGCATCCCAGTCCGCTGGTACCTTACTCATCTGGGCCCGTGTGCGGCCATGAATCGTCAGCATATCCAGATCAAATCCCAGCAAAAACTCATGCCAGGTATAGTCGACGCTGCCGAAACCAAGGCGCGTCTTAACGCTGACTGGAATCCGGCCGGCCGCACCCTTCTGAGTGGCTTTGATAATCGCTTCGGCCAGCGGCCGGTCATTGATCAGCGCGCTACAGGTGCCATTACGGACGACGTTCTTGTCCGGGCAACCCATATTGATGTCGATGCCGGCGTACCCCTGCTCTGCCAGCTCACGTGCCACGGCCTCGAAGTTGTCGGGGTTCTTGCCCCAGATCTGGGCGATCAATGGCGTTTCCTTATCGGTAAACTGCAGTCGCTTCAGCAGCTTCGGCCGGCCCGGGCTCATCAGTCCGTCAACATTGACAAACTCCGTAAAAAACAGATCCGGCGGCGCCGTATCGGCAATAATCTGCCGGAATACGGTGTCGGTCACATCGTCCATTGGCGCCAACACACTAAAAGGTCGCGGCAGATCAGAGAAAGCTTGCGTATCGGCCATTACGCGGTATCAGTGTTCCCTGTATCGTGGGCCTGTTCAGCAGCCCGCTCTTCTTCGGCCCGTACAACGCGCAAGTGGGTACGGTCGTGTTCATCAAGTGCTTCCAGCGCGTCGGCTTCTTCGGCTTTAGCGAACATTTCGGCAACATACGCATCGCCGTAAACGTCGGCTGACGGGAGACCGTTCTTCTGCAACAAGGCATCACGGCGAATATCGTCATCACCTGCCTTACGTTCAATGGCGCCGATCTGGACGTCCGCCAACACAGCTTTCATCAGGGCATGGCCAGGACCACTGTAGTTTGCTGCCGCCCGCTCTTCTGGACTAGCGACGTGGATGCCATTGATCTGATTGAGTAAATCGACCGATTCGGTGCGCACTTCGTCTGCAGGACGTCCGGCGTTTCGTGATACAGGAAGTGGCTTCTTGGTCGAAAACCTGCGGATTGGAGGATTTGTACCGCCAGTTTCCTTGGTGCCACCACCGAGGTCAGCGTAGGCGGCGCTGGTCTGGCTTTCTGGAACCGTGCCGGCCAAAGGCTTCAAAGGTCCTCCGGTGGCCGCATTAATTCGGACCGTTTCAATGGTCCTATCAACCACTGCCTCTTCGCCGAAGAGGGCGGTCTGTGCAGGATTGAAGTCAGGTGATTTGGCCATAACAGCATTTATTATATCACGCTTATGCAAGTTTTACAAGGGTGAAAGTGGTTATGCTATTCCCAGCGGAAGGAACGAAACGCGATAGCGTAAATGATCACCATCCAGGCCAGCATCAGACCAAGCTGCGGGCCGATGTCTACCAAGTGCTTACCTTCGGTGGTCAGCAGTCGCAAGCCGTCAATTACAGGGGTCAAAGGCAAGAAAGTTGTCACATGTTGCAGCCAGACTGGCATCTCAAAGCGCGGGAAGAACGTGCCCGACAGGAACAGCATCGGGAAGACGATGATGTTGCTCAGAGGGGCCGCCTGGCGCTCGTTTTTGGCCCAGCCACCGATGGCCAGCCCGATACCCAGGATGGTGAAGATGCTTAAGACCGTGAACAGGATGATCTCCAGGTAGTTGCCTGCGACTTTGAGGTGGAAGACGGCGATGGCGACCAGGAATTGGATGGCGATCGAGACGACGCCGGTGATGGCCTGACTGAACATCGTGGCCATGAAGTACTGCCAAACGCGGATCGGCGTGGTGTGCAGGCGGCGCAGGATGCCCTGCTTTTTGAGCTCCGGAAAGACGTTGATGGGGCCGAAGATGCCTATACCGATGATCGAAAAACCGAGCAGGCCTGAGAAGGTGTAATCGAATGGTGACAACTGGTGGTCATTGAGGGCTTCACCCCTGACAGCCAACGGTGGCGTGCCGACGAGTTTGGTGTTGACGCCATTCAGTGTACCGCTGAGGACGCTCTGGAGCGTCTGGCCAGTGCCGCTGCTGCTCTGCGAGTACACCAGGCGGATATTGCCGGTCGGATAGCCTTTGGCCTGGTCTGGAGCGCCGAAGCCAGCCGGCAGGATGATGATACCGTCGACCTGGCTCTTACCCAGCTTGTCTTTGGCCTCAGCATAGGTGGTGGCTTCCTTGTCGACTTTGAATACTTTGCCCTGCTGTAGCTGATCGGCAAAGCTGCGCGCGAAGGTCGTATCGGACTGATTGATGAGCGCGACATTGAATTTCGGGGCGCCGCTACCGCTATTGATAGTGCCGAACACGAAGAGGAAAATCAGAGGGAAGATGATGCCAAAAAACAGGGCCAGTTTGTCACGGAAGAAGCGGCGGGTGCTGAGTTTGGTGAATACGACGACGGTGCGAAGCTGTTGCTGGATGGTCATGTTAGTCCCTCAGGCCTTTGCCGGTTAGATCGATGAAGACGTCGTCCAGGTTGGCCTGTTCGACTTGCTGGGTTTTGGTGAAGCCGCGCTTCAATAGCTGTTTGATCAGGTTTTTGGGCGTGTCCAGGGCGATAATTTTGCCCTTGTCCATGATGGCGACACGGTCACAGAGCAGCTCTGCTTCGTCCAGATAGTGCGTTGTCAAAATAACTGTCACGCCTTTGTCACGAACTTCGCGGATCAGGTCCCAGAGGTTACGCCGGGCCTGGGGGTCGAGGCCGGTAGTGGGCTCATCGAGGAAAAAAACTTTGGGGTTGTGGACCAGGGCAGCGGCAATGCTCAGGCGTTGCCGCTGGCCGCCACTAAGCTGCTCGGCGTAGCTATCGGCTTTTTCGCCGAGCTGGACGTCATCCAGGAACTCGCGCGGGTTGACACGTTCGCCATACGCAGCAGCGAACATTTCGATGATTTCTGATAATTTCTGCTTGTCCTGGAAAGCCGGGCTTTGCGGCTGGACGCCGATGATTTGCTTAATGTCGTTGGGTCGGGTGGCGACGTCGATGCCATCGACCGTGATGGTGCCGCCGTCGATCGGGCGCATGGTTTCGATCATCTCGAGGGTAGTGGTTTTGCCGGCGCCGTTAGGTCCGAGGATACCGAATATCTCGCCCTTTTTAACTTCGAAGGAGATGCCGTCGACAGCTGGTTTGTCGTCATATATTTTACGAAGGTCGGATACTTTGAGGATTGCAGTCATACCCTCACTATATACCAAAAACTCCCGAGCCGAGGCCGGGAGTTTTTGCGTAGTCGGTTGTAAGACTAGCCGCGCTTGACTGTGAGGAAGCCGTTGCGTGGGTTTTCATTGACTGAGAAACCAGCTGGCAGCTCGGTGCCTTCTGGACGCTCATCCTTGCTGAAGTAGTAGATGCGCTGGACTTTCCCGCCGCGCAGAGTTACTTCCTTTGAGTTTAAGTAGTAGGTTACACCCTTTGAGTTCGTGTGACTGTATGCTGCCATTGCTGACTCCCTCTCTTATCACTTACTTGGTACCCCTAACATACTCTGGTGGCTTTTTATTTGTCAACCCTGTTAGCCGAATTTTGACCGAAGTAAGCGCAATTGGCGGTCATTTGTTCTTATATACAGTTTTTTTGAAATTCATTACTGTGGATAGCTCTGTTATTTCGCTTGCGCTTAGTCTACTGCTGTATTACACTTACGTGGTAACCATAAAAAGTTTAAAGAGGTGGAGTTAGAGAAATTATGGATTTTTCAAACCGCAATGCACAAGCACAACCAGCAGCCGCTGGTCACGCCGCACCAGCTAGCGCTGGCGTCGGTGGTAGCAAACGGGCCAACAAGCCCGACACTGATAAAGTAGCGCGCATCGTTCAAGCAGCTGTTGCCTTCCTGGTAGCAATCCTGCTCGTTTTCGTTGCCCTGACCGTCTACAGCAGCACTAAGAACAGCGAAGAAGGTTTCGTCGACAGCAGCAAGCTGCAGGCCGTATTCCTGAACACTGGCCAGGTCTACTTCGGTAAGATCAGCAGCCTGAACAACAAGTACTTCGTCGTTAAAGACATTTACTACCTTCAGACTTCCAGCAACGGTTCCAGCACTGCCGCTTCAGCCAGCAACACCAGCGTTTCGCTCGTCAAGCTCGGTTGTGAGCTGCACGAACCATATGACCAAATGGTCATCAACGCCGACCAGGTTACCTTCTGGGAAAACCTGCAAGACAATGGCCAGGTTGCCAAGGCAGTCGCCACCTTCCAGAAGCAGAACCCAAGTGGCCAGAAGTGTAGCGACCAGAGCGCCAGCAGTGGCACTAGCGCCAGCAGCGTTCAGAACGCCGGCACTAGCAACACTCCTGCTGCTACCAACCCTACCGCTAAGCCCTAATCATCTTAGCTAGTACTGAAAGACCCTCTCCGGAGGGTCTTTTTTTATGTTTACTTAGCTAACCGTTTGCGCACGAATGAGATCACACAGACAGCTGCGCTGATTGCCGCCAGGACGAGGCTCCAGCCAGCCAGGTCTGGTGACCAGCGCGGTGACACGAAATCGAATTTGTAAAGAGCGTCGGGGATTGGCGCAATGTCATGCTTCTGGTTGTGGCTGGTCAGGTAATCGGTCACGCAGCCGAGGCGGGTGGCGCCGTAAAAGCCGGTGGGGTTTTGGGCTTCGCAGTACTTCTGGGCTTCGGTGTAGAGGCTGGAATTGGTTTTGGCGAGTTCGTCGGATTCGGCCTGGATCAGCCGGTCATACGTGTACTTGAGCTGGATGGGGGGATAGACGCCGCTCTTGCCACCACTCAGGTCGGTGTTCATGTGACTGGTCACGTAGCGCTGCAGCGTACCAAGCGCGCCCTGGACGTCGCCGTTGTCCTTGTCGGCGGTGTAGACGGCGTCGCGCAGCTTGACCATATGCTCATTGTTGGCGCGCAGCGCAAAAACACTAACGAACACCAGTACCAGGGTAATGATCATAAAATAACTTGGTTCGGCGTAACGCTTATTCACTCTGTGTATATTATAGTAGATACATGCATATCTACATCTCCGGTATTGGGGGCGCCGGCGTCGGGCCGCTGGCCCAGATCGCCAAAGAAGCTGGCTACAGTGTGTCAGGCTCCGATAAACAGGACTCGCAGTACCTGGAATATCTCCGCAAACATGGAATCACCAATATCCACATTGGACAGACACGCGAAGCAATCGCCGCAGTCCACGAAGCCGAGCCGATCGACTGGTTCGTCTACTCCTCCGCCCTGCCCCTCGAAAATCCGAACGCGCCCGAACTACAATTTTGTGCCGAGCAAAACATCCGCATCAGCAAGCGCGACGAGCTATTGAACCAGATTCTGGAAGACACCGGGCTGAAAATGATTGCCGTCGCCGGTACCCACGGCAAGACCACTACTACCGCCCTGACTGTCTGGCTATTCAAGCAGTTGGGGACGCCGATCAGTTACCTGCTGCCCGCTAAAACATCATTCGCCGATATGGGCGAATACGACGGCCAAAGTGAGTATTTCGTCTACGAAGCCGACGAGTTCGACCGCAATTTCCTGGCCTACCAGCCGGCCATCAGCTTGATCACCGGCGTCTCTTGGGATCACCACGAGATTTTCCCGACCCGCGAAGACTACCAGGAAGCCTTCTGTGAATTCATCGACCAGACCCGCCACACCTATGTCTGGCAGGAGGATGCCGATTACCTGGGTCTGGAAGACGTCGCCGGTGTCACGGTGCTCGATAGCGCCGCCCTGGCCGACAAAACCAGCCTGCTGGGCCTCTATAACCGTCTCGACGCCGCCCTGGCCGTCCAGGCCGTGCACCAGGCCACTGGCAACCCCCTAGCTGAGCTGTTCGACATTGCCAGCCGCTTCCCTGGGCTGTCGCGCCGCATGGAACAAATCATTCCTGGCCTGTACTCAGACTATGCCCACACGCCTGAAAAGATTCGCGGGGCCATGAGCGTCGCGCTGGAAATGTGCGCCGACAGCGGCCAGCAACTGGTCGTCGTCTATGAACCGCTGACCAACCGCCGCCAGCTGCACATGCTAAATGATTACAAAGACTGCTTTGCCGGGGCCGAGCACGTCTATTGGATACCGAGCTACCTGGCCCGCGAGGATCCGGCCGATCGCATCGTACCGCCAGATGAATTGATCTCACACCTCGACGAGCCGTCAATTGCTACCCCGATGTTGCGCAACTCTGAGCTTCGCAAGACAATACAGAAGCACCTCGACGCCGGCGACATGGTCGTGGGCATGGCCGGTGGCGGCGGCAACAGCCTGGACGACTGGCTACGCCAGGGATTCGTCGCTTAGCGGTTGTCGCCGGAGCCGCCGAGCACGCCGCGGTCTTTGCGACTGGCTAATTTGTCGAGGTTTTGCTGAGCGATCTCGTCAAATGGTACGCCGAGCTGGTGCGCAAAAACTGCCACATACCAAAGGACGTCACCGAGCTCTTTAGCCAGTTCGAGACGGTCTTCCTCGCTGACGACGCTATCTTTGTCGCGGATGATTTTCTTGAGTTTTTCGGCGACCTCGCCGGCTTCACCCGTCAGACCGAGGACCCAGTGCAATAGGTCCTTGAAGTCATCACCGGTACTCAGGACAGTGGTTAAGGCTTGTTTTTGGTAATCGTCGAATGTCATAAGTCTATTTTAACAGCCCCTTGGCGGATGACTTCGACGGCGTCATCGACGATACGGATGATGGTCGAGGGTTGGTGATCGGACAGGTCGCCAACGTCGATGTAAAAGTCAACGCCGCCGTTGAAGTAGTCGCGGGCCTGCTGGACGGTCACCGCGGTAGGCTGGCCTGGATGGTTAGCGCTGCTGGTCAGCAAAGGACCGGTGGCTTCGAGCATAGTGCGGATGTCGACGGATTCAGGGATGCGCACGGCCAGGCTTTGTTTGCCCTGGTGCAGGTATTCGAGCGCGGGGTCGGCGCATGGGATAATGACCGAGACAGCGCCGGGCCAGAACTGGCTGACGGCGGTCAGGTAGCGACGCTTGAGACCAAGCGATTCGAGCTGGTCGATGGAAGCGGCGATCAGCGTGCCGGGCTTGTGCTCGCGGTGCTTGAGCGCATACAGGCGGGCAACGGCCTGCTGATCGCCGGCACGAGCCACAATGCCGTAGACGGTATCAGTCGGAATAACGCCGATGGCAGCGGCGGTTTGGAGTTGTTTTGAAACAGAGTCATAGACGCTCATAGCGCTGACAAGTATACCACTATTTTTGCTTCAGGAAGGCGACGGTGGCCAAGATTGCCAGCACGACGACGATCACAACCGTAGCAATGATTGCCAGTTTGGTGTCCGAGCTGACCTCCTTGGCGGGCTTGGGCGGAGCTGGTGCGGCGGGTGCGGCTTCGGTAGCGGCAGCGGCGGCTTCAGCGACTTCTTCGGGGGTTTGGTCGGGTGCAGTGGCTATGGCTGGCGCTTCGCCGGATGCAGCTGGAGCTGGGGCCGGCGGTGGGGTGACGTCGTTAATTGGCTTAGCCTCTGACGCGGGCGCTTCGGGAGCGGGTGTTGGTGTTGGTGAATCCATGTTGGTATTTTAGCATAAGCGATTAGAGCCTGTAGCCCTCGGGCGTCTGGCTGATGAGTTGCTCGCTCACCAGGTCTGCCAGCACAGCCAGTAGGCGTTCATCCGTGATCAGGAATTCCAGGCGCTCCAGACTGGCTTCTCCAGCCGTCAGCGCTTTCAGGATTTGGCCGCGCACCTGGCGCCGCGAGCCATGAAAGGCCGACTGTTTGATGTAGGCTTTGCTGCGCAGACTGGCGTTGCCGGCGGTTTTCTTGAGATAGCTGCCGTAATCCATCAGTGCCCAGTACCATTCGCGCGGGTTTTCGCGGTCTAATGTGTCGGTGACCAAGGCCAGGATTTCGGCGTCAGCCACGTCATCACGGTCAGCGAAGAAGTGGTGGATATAGATTGTCCGGATATTGGTTTCGATGAATACCACCGGCTGATTGAAGGCATAGGCCAAGATGGCACCGGCAGTGTTTTTGCCAATGCCAGGCAATTGCACTAAACCTTCGACCGTAGGAGTGAAAACATTATCAAAATCGCGTGAAACAATGCCTGCTGTCTGCCACAGAAACTTGGCCCGGCGGTTATAGCCCAGACCACTCCAAGCCTTTAGGACGTCGCCCAGGTCGGCTTGCGCCAGATCAGCCACCGTCGGAAACTGCTGCAAAAATGCCTCGTATTTGGGTATGACCCGGGATACTTGGGTCTGCTGCAACATCAACTCGCTGACCATGATGGCATACGGATCGAGACGGCCGTCGGCGGCTGGGCGGCGCCATGGCAGGTCGTGTCGGCCGTGCTCGTGGTAATAATCCCACACTGTCGTTATGAAATCAGTCTGCATCAGTTGTATTATAAGGGTGCTCCATGATTCAGTATATTCTCCGGGTTGCCAAACGTTTTGCCGTGTTGCTGCCCGGTCTCATTATCGCTTTTATCTCAGTCCGCAACATTTTCCCTTACTTCGACCGCCGGTTGCCGCTGGGCCTTGCCCTTCTAGTAACGTATATCATTGGTGCTTATGTACTCATTCCGGGCATCATCCGCGTAGTGCGGGCTGTGCGTCCGGCGCGGCACTTACCGCTGTACTGCGTAACGCCCGATGGCTTCGCCTCGGATCCGCTGAATGTCGGTCTGATCGGCACCCGCCGCCAGCTGATCACCGCCATGGAAAAGATCGGCTGGCACATGGCCGATCCACATACGCCGCGCTATCTGGTGCGCTTCGTGGCCAGTACACTGCTGAACATCCCCTATCTGAATGCTCCCGTGAGCAGCCTGTACCTGTTTGGGCGTAAGCAGGATCTGGCGTTTGAAAAGCCAATTACCGGTGATCTGGGTGCGCGGCACCACGTCCGATTTTGGGCGACGACCTTTGACCAGACCGACGACCTGACTTTCCGGCGGATTCACTGGCACCACCGGTCGCGGCACGTTCAGGGCGACAATCTGCTGTGGGTTGGCGCGGCGTCACTCGATAGTGGTATTAGCTTCGTGCGGCACAATTTCCAGGTGACACACATGATCGCGCCGGACACCGACGCCGAGCGCGAGCTAATCCTGAATGATCTCAAAAAAGCTAAGTTTATCAACAAGATTGATGGCGTCAAATTGGGTAATCCTTATCGACTGGTTAACCGCGTCTGGCGCGGCTATCTAAAAACCGATGGTCGGATGCGCGTCGGCAAACTGAAGATCTAGAAGCCGCCGCCGTAGCTGGCCGGTGCGGTGACTTTTTGGGCATAGTCACTGACTTTGACCGGTGAGCTCACCGAGGTAGCACCCGTGAATGGTGCGATGTACAGGCCGCTACCAGCGCGCGAGTAGAGCAAATATTTTTCAGTGTACCAGCCGTAGGCAGTGTATTCGCTACCGCTGCTGAGCGTCGTCGGGCTGCCGCCGTTTTTGTCGCCGAGCATCAGGTTCGGCTTGCCGACTTTAGTATCGGTCCAGAACGTTTTGTTGCCGTCCGGCGACAGCAGGTAGACAGGATAGGCATTGTTGAAGCTAGCTGCCGTGACATTGCTGTCGGGGTTGACGCTGCCGCCGTTGTAGCTATAGAACGTGGATTTGCCATCGCTGGTGTAAATACCGAAATCGATGGTTGCCGGCGCGACGTGGGCGGCCTGGAAGTTCGCCAGATTGGCGGCAGCGTAAGTCTGGAGGTCTTTCTTGCCGGAACCGCCGGCGCCAATGCTGCGGATGGCGTTATTCTGTGAGCTGAGGTCGAAGCTGGTGCCACCGACATTCCACTGCGCGTTGTAGACCACGGTCGTATCGATGATGAAGAAATTATTGAACGTCTGGTAGGCGAAGATTGAGCTGGTGCCGGTGGCCTGCGTCTGGTCGAGCTGGTTGAGCTGCTGCTGGTCGGCGTTGTATGACTTCAGGCTCTCGCGGCCGGTCTGGTATTGGGCCTGTCCGGTACGCACCACGTCATAGACGAAGTTGTGGCCACTCCAACCGATTGGTGTGTAACTAGCCGTCGACTGCTCGAACTGGGTGGTTTTGTCGCTGGTGGTGTCAATCAGATACAGACTGGTCTGGTTAGCGTCGCGCTTGGAACGGACAATGACGTAATGCCAGTCGCGCGAAGCGAAGACGCTGGTAGTGGCTGGGTCTTCGCTGCCGGTACCCGCCAAGATGACTTTGCGGTTGGCTCCGTCCAGATCAGTTTTGACAATGTCAAGTTTGCCGTCATCATTGGCTACGAAATACAGCGCGCCGCTCGGCACCATGGCAAAGCTATTGGCACTCACTTCCATGTCAGTGATCTGGACATCGACTGTTTGAGTATTGTAGCCGTCGGCACTGAGCGTCGCCTGCGCCGAAGCGGTTTTGGTCGGCAGTGCCAGGCTCAATTTGCCCTGCTTGTCACTGACCGAGGTGATACCGAGGACTTTGACGCTAACGCCGGCCAGCGGTTTTTTGGTCAACTTGTTAATGATGGTCAACGGTACCTGACGGCCGGTGGCAACCAGGTTTACTTTGACGGCGGGAGTACTGTCACCGAAGCCCAGGGATTCGACCTGGCTGTATACCTGATAATAGCCTTTTGAGATGCGCAGCGTGCCATTGCCGAGCGGCACAATCAGCTCGGCCTGACCGTTGGCATTAGTCTTGGTGCTGAGGTCATTGTAGGTAACGTTGGCGCCACTAACCGGATTGCCAGTTTTGCTGTCGGTGACGGTTACTACCAGGTCGCGTTTGATAACCAGGCTGGCCAGCTTGTAGCGGGTATACGGGACCGCAGCCAGCACCATCAGCAGCAGCGGAATGGCCAGCAGCAGCCATTTGCTGGTCAGGATTTTTTTGAGTTTCTCGCCACGCTTCGGCTTTTTGAACTTCGGCGCCGCTTCGCGGGTCCGGGCCCGGTCTTCGGCTTCCAGCAGATCATCGCCCTCTTTGGCGACGATGTCGGCCACGGCCGAATCGGTCGCAGCATCGGCGAAGGCTTCTTTGCGCGCCAGGCGGTCAACGGTCACGGCCGTTCCGGCGACAGCGGCGGGCGCACCACCAAGGCTGACCGTTTTGGGCGGTGAGGCGACGATCGGGCTGGGCGCCAGTGGTTTGGCCGGCGCGAGGGTCGGCTTCAGGGCCGGGGTTGGTTTCTTAATGTCGATTGGGGTACTGGGCGCAGTCAGTTTCGGCTTGATCGAAACCGTGACCGGGGTACTGGCCGTATCATCTTCTTTGCGTTTCAGTGCATCGACAGAGGTAAACAGGCTCTTGGACGCCGGGACGGCATCATCGAATTTCGGCAATGGCTTACCTGGAACGGTCGGCGCTGTTGAGGTTGCAGACGCAGGCACAGCCGGACCACCGCCAAGCGGGATTTTGGCCGGCTGGACACCCTGAAAAATATCAATCGGCTCGGCCAACCTCGGATTCATCATTTCTTCGACGTGTTTTTCAGCGGCCGCCTGTTCCGGTGTAGGCTCGGGGGTAACCGGTTTTTTATTACGCATATGGTTATAATTATACGCTACATCGGCCGGCAACGACGTAGATCGGCAATATCAACCGAGGCGCTGTAAAAGCGTCAATGCCAGAGCGTTGAGGCGCTTCTTTGGCACAATTGAGAGCATCATAGACTTTTCCTCGCAGTTTTTATTTTCTAAAAGCTTAGGCCTATTTTAGCGTAGGTCTAGCGAGCTGACAAGTAATCCGGATTCCGCTCTGCATGAATATTGCGCACGTGGTTGTGGCGTTCTTCGGCGCAGGTCCACGGCTCTTCTCCGCGGGCGGCTTCAACCTTTTGAGCAATTGCAAACTGCTCATCATAGCTATGGTCCATCGGATTGCCCGTCCCGCCAGCACCATGCCATGTCTGTAGGTCAAACTGGAAATAGCTGTAGTGGCCCTCATACACCTCGTAGCGATGATGGTCCGATTCACAGGTGACGATAATATTCCATTCCTCATCTGTTAAGGGCAGGTATTTGGCATGACTGTCATAGTGGAATTTCGCAACCGGCTGGAGGCGGGAGCGACTGGCAATATGAGGCCGAGTGCGCGGAATGTGGGTTGGAGTCGGGGCGACGTAGGTCGGGTGCGGTGGCCGAGGATCTTCATCAGCCAGGTTGAGTTCGGCGATCGGCGTCGGCAGACTGACGACAGCAGCCCGCACGCGGTCTTCGTGACTGTCATTACCAGTCTCATGCATGAGCGCCACTGCGCCTAGGGAAGCTGCCATGGCACCACCGATGATAAGAACGTTCATTTTATTTTCGGGGCCGCGTTGCATAGGCGCTCCTTCCATATGTTTAAAAGACCTCAAGAGGGCTTGAGGTTTACTAAAATCTCATCGAAGCTTACTGTTTGCTAGCGGCAGTTATGAGTGGTCGCCGTGTGGATAGCTAACCGTTTCAACTCGCGCTAGTAAGCAGTCTGTCGATTGACTGACTACTATAATGGATATGCTCCAGAGCTTGTGTAAGATTTCTAACACCACTTGTGGATTACAATAGGTGGTATGCCCAACTACCAAGTTGCCGCCGACCATTTGTCGTCTCACGACCCAGTTTTAGCAACGGTCATTGCCGCCAGTCCCCTGCCCGACTTTCAGCCGCACCAGGATTATTACGCCGCGCTGGTGAATTCGATCATCGGCCAGCAGCTGAGCGTCAAAGCCGCCGCCAGCATCAAACAGCGCTTCCGCGATCTGTTCGATGGCGAATTGCCGACTCCAGAGCAAATTATCAACACACCGCATGACGCATTGCGTGGCGTCGGTTTCAGCAACGCCAAAGCCAACTACGTCCGCGACCTGGCCGAGCACGTCCTCGATGGCCGGCTCAGCTTCGACCGCATCCCCGACCAATCCAACGACGAAATCATCGCCATGCTAACCGACGTCAAAGGCGTCGGCGAATGGACAGTCCACATGTTCCTGATGTTCTGCGTCGGCCGCCTGGACGTCTTGGCCACCGGCGACCTCGGCGTCCGCAATGCCATCCGCAACCTCTACGGTTTCGAAGACGCCCCTACCCCACAGCAAGTCACCGACCTGGCCGCCACCAACGGCTGGCACCCCTACGAAACAATTGCCTGCTGGTACCTCTGGCGCTCGCTCGACAACGCCCCTAGCTAATACAGCTTTTCGCCGCGCTCGAGCATGTCGAGGATTTGTTGCATCCGGCGCTCGCGCGTCTCCGCCTTTTTGGCATCTTGGAGCCGGTAATAGAACGCAAACTTAATCGACCGGCTCAGATTCTCATAAAATTTCTGCGCCTCGGGACTAAGCTGGGCCACGGCCGCCACAAAATCAGCCGGCATTGCAAATGCTTTTTGGCCGGCGTAGGCCTTATCCCAGCGGCCATCAGCCTTGGCAGCATCGATCTGCGCCTGCCCGGCGGGCTGCATCTTTCCATCTCTGATCAGTTGCTGAACAAGCTTCGTATTACGCGCCGACCAGACGCTTTTATTCCGGCGTGGCGTGAATTTCTGCAAATAATACACGTCATCCAACTTATGCGAAATCGCATCAATCCATCCATAACACAGCGCCACTTCGAGCGCCTGATCGTAATTGATCGTCTGTACAGCCGTGCCCTTTTTTGCGAACTTCAGCCACACACCATTTGTCTCTCCCGGATGTGCTTCAAGCCACTCCGCCCACTGCTCCGGCTCCTGAAATTCCAGAATCGGGAGCTCGTCAGCCATGATTTAGCGTTCGAATTTTTCGATGTGGTCGTTGAGGTCTTTGAGGAAGCGCTTGGCTTGCTCGAGAGTCATGGCAGTGCGGCTGACGACGTGTTGTTGGTTGCCGTCGAAGAGGTTTTGGGTGAAGTTCAGCACCAGTGATTGTTCGTTGGAGACTATCAGATAGCCGTCGGCAAAATAGACCGGCGTCTTGGAAGGGTCGATGCCGTAGCTGACATCGTGGCTGTGGTCATGTGTCTCGTCCATTATTTGTCCTCGACGATCTTCAGGTGGAGTTCGTCCAGTTGGTGCTGGTCCACGACGCTCGGGGAGCTCATCATGGCGTCGATGCCGGAGCCGTTCTTCGGGAAAGCGACTACTTCGCGGATGTTTGATTCGCCGAGCAGGACCATAAACAAACGGTCGAGACCGTAGGCACAGCCGGCGTGCGGTGGCGCGCCGTATTTGAAAGCGTTGATCATGGCACCGAAGCGGGCGTCGACATAGGCATTGTCGTAACCGAGGGCGTTGAAGACGGCGTAGAGGACTTCTGGGTTGTGGTTACGGACACCACCGGAACAGATCTCGTAACCGTTAGCGACCATGTCGTACTGGTCGGCGACGATGCTGAGTTTATCCTCGGCTTGCAGGGCTTCTAGGCCACCTTTTGGCATGCTGAAAGGGTTGTGACCGAAATCGATTTTCTTGGTCTTTTCGTCGAGTTCATAGAATGGGAAATCGACGATCCAGCAGAGTGCAATAACATTTGGATCGCGCAGTTCAAAATGATCGGCGAATTCGTTGCGGAGCCGTCCCAAAACTTTGTTGACGACATTTCGCTTGTCGGCGCCGAAGAAGACGGCATCGCCGTCAGCAGCACCGGTTTTGCTGGCGATGGCGGCCATTTCGGCTTCAGAGAGGAACTTGGCGATAGGTGATTTGACTTCCCCGCCCTCGTATGTCAGGTAAGCCAGACCGCCGGCTCCCTCGGACTTGGCGATTTCGGTAAAGGCATCGATCTGCGAGCGGCTGAGGCTGGCGCCGCCTTTGACGCAGATAGCTTTGACGGCACCGGCAGCAGCGATGGTGTTTTTGAAGACGCCAAACTCGGTGTCTTTGAGTTCGTCGGATAACTCTACGAGCTCCATGCCAAACCGTAAGTCGGGCTTGTCGGAACCGAAGCGTTCCATAGCTTCAGTGAACGGAATGCGTGGGATGTTTTCGGATAGCAGTTGCTTGCCAGCAAAGTCACTCACGAGCGATTTGATCAGAGGCTCCATGGTCGAGCGGACTTCTTCGCCGTCTTCCACGAAGGACATTTCGAGGTCAAGCTGGTAGAAGTCGCCGTACAGGCGGTCCGCACGCGGGTCTTCATCACGGAAACAGGTGGCGATCTGGTAATAGCGCGGCACGCCACCGACCATCAGCAGCTGCTTGAACTGCTGGGGGGCTTGCGGCAGGGCGTAGAACTGGCCGGCGTGGACGCGTGAAGGCACCAAAAAGTCGCGGGCGCCCTCTGGGCTGGAGTTAGCCAAAATCGGCGTGGTGACCTCTGTAAAATCGCGTTCCTGCATGTAATTGCGGATGTATTGGTAATACTCGGCGCGGCGCTTCAGTGTCGACTGCATTTTCGGACGGCGCAGGTCGAGATAGCGGTAGCGCAGGCGCAGGTCTTCGTTTGCCATGGCATCACCTGAAATCTGGATAGGCAGGGCTTCGGAGCGGTTCAGGATGGTCAGCTCACTGACGATGATTTCGACTTTGCCGGAATCAATGTTCGGGTTCACCAGCTCGGGCGCACGCTCGACGACCTGGCCTGTAGCGCTGATCACGAATTCATCGCGCAGTTGTTCGGCGGTCGCAAATGCTTCGGCCGTTTCCGGACGGATAACCAGCTGGGTGACACCGTGGTGGTCGCGGACATCAATGAAGATCAAACCGCCGTGATCACGGCGCGAGTTGACCCAGCCTTTGACAGTAATGGTTTCGCCGGCTTTGCTTCCGACTTCAGAACTCAGTATTCTCATCCCTGTTATTCTATCACTTCAGCGTCGAAATCGGCAGTCTTTTTGGCCCGACCGCTCCGGGGGTGGCGGGCGGCCACGGCCTGGAGGTTGGCATACTGGTCGAAATCTTCACCCGGAATGTGTCCAATCAGCTGCTCGAGGATGTTCTGAACGGTGATCACGCCGACGTATTCCTCAAAGCTATTAGTGACGACAAACAGTGGGTGATTAGTGATGAAAAAGGCGTGCAGCGCCTGGCTCAGGCTATCGCTTTCGTGCACGAAATACACCGTACGGTCCATGATGTCGCGCACCCGGCCCGAGGAGTGAATGCCTAGTTCATGCACCGCCAGCGTACCGACAATTTCGGCATTTGGGCTGTCCTGAACCAATACGTGGTCGAGGCCGGTTTGGTGTAATTCGTCGATCAGGATCGGTCCGACGGTTTCGTTAGCGTGGACGGTCCGCACGGTGCCGCGCGGCGTCAGCGCATCACGGACGGTTTTATCGGCAAAGGTCAGGACATGCTGGATGATGGCCAGTTCTTCGCTACTCAGGCGGCTATCGTGCTGGCTCTGTTGCTGGTTAATCAACTTCAGGACATCGTCGCGCTCGTACAGTTTGGTGTGGGGCTGCGCGGTGTAACGCTTGCCGACCAGATGCATAATCCGACTCAGTGTAGTGTGTAAATAGCTCAACAGCCAGGCCAGCAGCGGTGTCAAAAGCAACGTTAATTTGGTGCCGAACTTGGTCAGACGGCTGGCCGGCAGCCACGAAAACGCCATCCACAGCAGGAGCACCACCGTCAGCACGCTCAGCCAGACGGGTGCGATCCGGGCCAGCACGATGAAACCACCGGCACTTGGCAGAACAATCAGCAGCCACAGCAGTCCGCGCAGACTTTCGCCGTAGGCGACGGCTTCATACAACTTGGCGGCGAGCGGGTCATGACTGGCAGCGCGGCGTTTCAGTTCACGGGCTGGTACGTAAGAGTAGGTTTTGCGTAACACGACGGCGATCAGCGCTACTGCGAGCAGCCCGAGCGCAAGTACGAAATTGGTCATGCTTTTAGTGTATAGGGCAAATCGCGGTTTTAACAGTGATATGGGCTATAATACAAAGCACTAAGAGGGAGTTCCTATGTCTAAGCAGTTCGCCGCTATATTGGCCGTCATCATTCTTGCGTTCGGCGGCATCATATTAATTAGTAGCCACAAGTCTTCATCGTCGAGCAACAGCAAGACCAGCACCACAACCGCGACCAACCACGTCATGGGCAGCACATCGACCGGTGTGCGTCTAGTGGAATATGGTGATTTTGAGTGCCCGTACTGCGAGCAGTACTACCCAACCGTCAAAGCCGTCACCACTGAATTCAAAGACCAGATCGAATTCCAGTTCCGCAACTTCCCTCTCGTCAACGTCCACCAAAACGCCTTTGCCGGCGCCCGCGCCGCCGAAGCCGCAGCCCTGCAAGGCAAGTACTGGGAAATGCACGACGCGCTCTACGAGCCCAGCAACTGGCAGGTTTGGAGCACTTCTAATAATCCAACTGTGCAATTTAAGCAGTACGCCGCAATGCTTGGCCTCAATGCTGCCAAGTTTGCCAGCGATTTCGCCAGCACCAAAGTCAACGACACTGTTCGCGCCGACATGGACGAAGGCAACCGCCTGAATATCCAGGGCACACCAACCTTCTTCCTCGACGGCAAGCAGGTCACCGTCGCCAACGACCAGGCCGCCTTCGAAAAAGTCATCAAGGCTGAAATCGCAAAAAAAGCACCAACCGCAACCAGCTCAGCAACCACCCCCGCATCTACCGGCCCAGACTCCAGCACTAGCAGTGCCGCTACCGACACCGCGACCCCAACGACTACTCAATAGCTAGTACTCCAGGAACTCGAACCAGGACGGCCGGGCAACTTTTACCTCGACCCGTTCAATGGGCGTGCTAATAACCTTAATCGTAACTGACATTCCCTCACCTTTTTGTGTATTTTTGTCTCACGAGCTTAAGGCTCAGAAGTCACCCAAGTATACATATAGCGTTTATGCTTGTCAACGCTACGCCACAGACACGTACAACCAGTGGTGGTCGCTATAGCGTTGGACGCTGGGCAGCAGGCCGTGGGCCGGTTGCCGCTTCTGCATTGCCTCACGGATCACTCGCGAGGAGACCGCCGGCGCGTAGCTATCGAAGATTGTCGCTGCGAGCGGTTGTGGTTTCCAGTTGGCAATCATCGTCTTGAGCCCCTCGGTATCGTCACCAGATCGGACGCCAATAACCAGCTCCGAATCTTTCAAGAGTTGCGCGGCATGCGGCCACTGCGACACCGACGGTGCCACGTCCGATCCCATCAAGAACACCAGCTGGGCCTCCGGAAACTCTTTTTTGAGTTGCGGCAGCGTCCGCTGGACACTGAAATTCACATCCACTAGATCGAGCACGCCCAGCTGCGGGTGGGGCTGGATAACTTTGCGTAACATCGCCATCCGGTGTCCGAAATGCTCAACCGTCTCCTTCTCCCGCGGCCGCCGCTCCGGCATGAAATACACCATGTCGAGATCAGCCGCCTGCAAGGACTGCAGCGCAAAGGCCACATGCCCGGCATGCACCGGGTTAAATGTACCGGCATAAATACCGACCCGCGGTCGGCTCATCGTCTCTGTCATCACCTTCTATTATACGGTGCCGACGCTACTTATTCTTGGCTTGGATTTTGGTGTCGCAGAGTTTACAAATGCCGCACGGGCCGCACCATTTCTTGGGAGCCTTTTCTTCGGGCGGCGCCTGACAGACGACGCAGTGCATTTTTTTGTCGAACTTGTAGCCTTCTTCACGGTCACCGAATACTGACTTGAACACATCCTCCGGGCTGGCGTCCATAATTGCCTGCTCGCCCTGGAGGAAGGTCACGCCGCCGCAGCCCACCAGCATGCGACCCTTACTGACGAACTCACCAAAAGCCTGACTTTGTTCGAATGCCAGGCGGGCGTACTGACCGGGATCGCCGTGGAATTGATACGAACGTTGTTCAGGGATCATTGGACTTCGTTCCAGACGCTTCGATAGTGCCGCCCAGAAGCCGTAACGCTCGCGCTTCACCACCAGTTCCAGCTCATCACTGCGTAGCTCAAGGCCGGCAATCTCCTCTAAGCGCTGCAGGTAAAATCCGATCAGATCCTGATGCTGGCGTACCTGATTCCAAACATTTTCATTCATCTCAGCTTCACGCCGGCCGGCATAAAACCTCCCGCCGTGCTTCTTGACCAGCGTACCGTCATAGATGCGCGTGAGTATATCCAGATCAGCCTCAGGATCATGCACGAGTGCCGCTTCGACTGCCGCGAAGGCCTCCGGGTCGCTGCGATCAACCGTTTGTGATTCCAGCACGAGATTGCCGTCATCCGCAAAATAAGCCCGATAGATAAAACCCATTTGCCGGTCAGGTTTGAAGCCCAGCGACTGAATAAACTCCGTACCGTAACGGGCCGCTTCCTCGGCCGGATACGCCGAGCGCCAGACCAGTTGCTGGCCCGGCTGTAGCTGGCGCATCCGGTAGCCATAGACTAGATCGTCAGCCGCACGGTCAGCCAAAAACTGTTTACGCGGATCCTCCTCCGCTTCCCGGCGGGCAACTTCCAGTCCCGTGATGAGCGTACCGGTGTACGGCTGCCACTCACCCTGCTTGAAATAAACCAGTTCATCACCTTCCCGCCGCAGGACAAAACTAGTGCGCGACGCCCGGTCAATGCCTTCAGTGACATAGCTCAACTCTTCATCGCAGACGCGTTCCTGGGTTTCCGGCAACACTTCACCGAAATACTGCAAATCGTAGCGCAGCATATTGACGCTCGCCAGCACGTCAAAGCTGCGCAAATAGCTTTCCTGGGATGCCCGTGGGGCTTGTAGTGTTTCCATGTGCTCCTGCTCGAGAGTCTTGCTTAGAGGCTGTATCGGACTTTGACGCGCCCATTTTCATGCGTCATTTACCGTTGCGGCACAGTTCCCGAATTGCACGGGATTCCAACCTATGTTTTGTTAAGTGCTAGTAGTGTAGCACCGCGGCGAGACGCTACATATAGTAGTATTTACCGCAGCCGCTAGTTCATGGTGAACGAGGTCAGCGCGTTGTAAAACGGCGTATAATCAGCGCTGATCTGGTTGCTATTGAACGTAAATAAGAACTTGTGAGCGGTGGTGTCGGTTTTTGTTAGGCGCACGAAGTTGATGCCGTCGGTTGAGGCGGTGGCGATGACGTCACGGGTTGCCGTGGCGCGGTTACAGAGGAAGTTCACATTCTGCCACTTCGCAGGCACGCCTTGATAACCCGGCGCCGGATTTTCGTTCGGAGTGAAATTGATGCAGTTATCAGACACCTGCCCGCTAATCTCGACATGGTCGCCGCTGCCGCTGATCACCAGCACTTTATTCGGTGCAAAGTTCGTCGGCAAGTTGTCCTCAAAGATCTCGATCGACAGGTTGTCGGCTTTTTCGGTGGTGGCCCAGGTGAAACTCTTGTAGCCGTACTGCGGCGACGGCATCAGTTGCCAGGTGTTGGGGATATCGATCGCGAAGTCGCCCATGTTGTAATGCTTGGTTTTGCCGGCATAACTGAGCTTGGTGACATGCGGTTTGGACTGCACGATGACAGGCTTCTGATGCAGGGCGTGGAGGAATTGCCAGATAGCCACACCGACAATGACTAGAAACACAATCGTGAAGCCGAGCCAGAAGCGCGAGCGACGGCGATGCCGGAGTTTGCGGCGATTGGTGACCTGATACACTAGGCTTCCTGGCGTTGTTTGAGGCTGGACAGGCGCGGAATGAAGCTCTGGGCGGCACCATCGAGTCCGAGGACTTTGAGCGCACCGATTAGCACGTACAAGTCGTCCAGGCTGGCAGTCTTGATCTCGTCACCAAGCGATTCGAGCTGCGCCACAGCGTGCTCGACTTTTTCAACCAGCCACTTCTCTTCTGCCGGTGCCACGTCATTGGTCGTGATCTTGATGTCCTGCGTCTTAGCGACGACTTCCAGCGACCGGGCCGAGCGGTCACGCTTGCGCAGATGGCCGCGCTTGATCAGGTTACCGACGTGCAGCGCCACCGTCGCTACCGACGTATAATTCAGGCCGTTCATGATCTCGCGGTAGCTCGGGCTATAGCCGTGCTCATTGATAAAAGCCTCAATATAACTGAGGAGTTCGCGCTGTTTTTTGGTCGGCCGGACTGTCGGCATCGGGCTTGTTTGTTTTTCGTTCATAAACCCATTATGCCACAAACCGCTCAAGGTTAACTTTTTCTTTGTATTCAACGCCCAATTTTTTGGCAATATTTTTTGCCGTGTCTGATAGTACCGTAGAAGTTATTAACAGACATAAGACCTGCTCGTTTGGATGCTCCAGCCGGTACAGATATGTTGTACCGAATAGTTGAAATACGTGTCGTTCGTGAATGACTTTTGGCGCCGCCCAGTATTTGCATTGCACTATCACCGTCTCGTCGTTCCTGGTTGCTATCAAATCCCTGCCCAGATCATTCAGACGCAAATTCTCACCACTGTGTTCTACCGTCCAGTCATCGCCGGCATTGAAATACTGCTCAGCCACATAGCGCTCATACTCGTCACCAATACGTGCAATGCTACTGGTTTTGGCGCGGCGCAGTTTCTTCCTGGTAGTGAATTCATTGAATGCCAGATTGATCTGATCCTCGGTCCTTGGATCATTTTCTTCAAGCCAGGCAACGATAAACTTTAAGTAGCCTTTGCGTGCCAATCGATAGCGATGCCTGAACTTCACATTACTCCTTTATTCATTCACGACGGTGTCGACGGTCATCCAGTCACACACGTGCGGCGTGAGCTCGACCACGCGTTTATGAGCGTCTGAATCGGCGTGCGTGCCAAGCGCTTCAAGACTTGGAAAAATCCCATCCTGTAGTAAATGTGAGCGGCCGGCACGGAATGTTTCCGGGATATGCTTGGCAACTACCCAATTGGTGACACCAACTTCCCTTTGCAAATACTCGCCCATGTCATTGAGCCGACTTATGACATCTTCAATTTGAGCTTCCGTAGTTGATTCATAGAATGTGAATATAACGGTGTGTCGGATGCGCATTTTTACCTTTTCTGCTGATGAAACTTTTGAGTTGCAAGCGCCAGCCAGGCTACGGCATTAATTGAGATGGCGACCATAGAGAACCAAAGGTGCAGCGTCAGATATGTGAAAGCGAAAACTATTAACACGACGCCCGTTAGCAGGCTGGTACTGACGGCCGGTTTGTTCTTGCTAGTCAGAGATGGGATGAGGGCAATCGTGAAGACGATTGAGCCAGCTGCTAGGACGTAATCTTGCCAGTTATGCATTAGTTAATAGTATCAAATTGCTTTTGGTTTGCGCTGCTCCGGGAAGACCCAGTAGCGGTACCAGACGTAGGACCAGACGGTGAAAAAGCCTGAGGAGATGAAGAAGCCGAGGTAGGGCGAGATGCCGATGTGGTTGAGACCCCAGATGATGGCGTAGTCGAGGACGAAGCCGATAGTTTCGATGAAGATGTAGCGGCCGACATGCTGCATCTCGGACAGATGGTGGCCGCTGTCGGCAAAGGCCCAGTAGCGCTGGACGAAATAGTTGAGCGACCAGCCGATGAGGTCGGCCAGTACTTTGGACCACAACCAAACCCAGTGCAGACCAGAGTAACAAAGTGCGAAGACGCCGTAGCCGACCCAGAAATAGAGCGTGCCGCCAGCCATATACTTGGCGAACCGGACCAGGAAGCTACGCATGGTGCTTTTTGAGTTGTTTTTCGGTCATGGCGGGCTGGGCCATGGCGATACCGGCCAGGCCCCACCAGACGTAGGCTAGCGTGTCGTCCGCCCAAGCGTGCGCCAGCAGATTCACGACTGACAGGCCGATCAGCGCCGCAAACAGGCTCAGTGCCAACGGATCGGCGCGGCGCGTCCACAGTAGATAGCCGACGCCGACATTGATCAATATGAAGAGCCCGATGGCGACCCAACCGGCTTCCTGGCCGAGTTGTAGGTAGAAATCTTCAGCCAGACGAACGTGGCCATTGTCGTAGACGCTGGCTGGACCGGCCGTACCCGGGCCTTCACCAAATGGCTCGTGCCAGAGGTCTTTGACGCCTGACTCCAGTGCGGCGGCATGGCCGTGATTGGAGGTCGTTTTGACGGCTGAGTGTGACTCTGTGTGGAGAACTACATTTTGGAAACTGGCGCTGTCATGGAGCGCAAATGCTACGCCTATGAGCAGTACGAAGGCCACCCCGGTGAGAGCAAATAACTTCTGTGAAACGAGGTGCTTGAGGCGGATTGTAACGATTACGGCCATTGCCAGGAAAGCGCCGATCCAGGCCGAGCGCGAGAAGCTGCAGAATAGCGCGGCCAGCGCCAGCGGCAAAACGACAATGTGACTGCGATTGCGCTTCAGCGGCGTCAACACATAGACAGTCAGCAGACTGATCGGCAGGATGAGATAGGCACCGAGCGGATTAGCACCGCGTAGCGTCGAAGCCACACGGATGTAGTTATTATTGTGGTTAATCGTTTCGATAGGCGGGATGGTTTTGCCGTCGACGTAGCCGAAATGACTCAGGAAGTTATGCGGCAAAAAGAAGAACTGCAGGAGCGCAAAGCCGATGACACCAAAGGCTGGCCAGAGCAGTAGCCGCTGCCATTGCGCCGGCAGCTGCTTGGTGCGCACCGCGACCATCCAGGCGATCAGGAAAAACAGCAGGAAGCGGCTGTCGACCAGGTCACCATAGGCCAACGCTTTGTGCGTGACGCTGTGGTGAGCAAGTGCTATAAGGCTACGCACCAGTAGCCATGCCAGATAGGCGGCAATCAGCCATAGCAAGCGTCGGGTAAGGGTCTGGGTTCGGACTTTTATGTCCATCAGTAAAAGATACAGCGCGCCCACAGCGGCCACAGCCAGCAAAAACTCTTTCCAGAGGCGTAAAACGGTGTAGTGCCCGACCAGCGACGAACCCCACACCGTCAAAAAAGCATGAAACGGCATCAGGACGATGATGACACTGATCAGGCTGGCGAGCAGACTGATGATGAAGTACTTCAGTGCTGAGGCTTTCATAGGTGTTACAATTAGTATATAGGTTTCGCCTCATAATGAAGAACAACACATCGCTCGTCTACAATTTTTGGCTGGTTCTCGGCGACGCCCT